>Ga0310691_10000177_pt1 | contig 131045 bp, 101 predicted proteins | sample 176DNAGHGlowgp2_FD_203887 | JGI IMG/M metagenome (GOLD analysis project Ga0310691, IMG submission 203887) | Sheep rumen microbial communities from Palmerston North, Manawatu-Wanganui, New Zealand - 1766 DNA GHGlow gp2 (v2) (version 2) | ecosystem: Host-associated > Mammals > Digestive system... | reverse complement strand
GCGCAGCCGCTCCCCTCCCTTCAAGGGGAGGGGCAGGGGTGGGGTCTGTAACAAAACGATGGTGGAGTCAGTAATCTCATAGTGCGACACGAGATTACTGACCCCACCCCTACCCCTCCCCTACATGGGAGGGGAGCGGCTGCGCGGACGGTCAACCGAGGGTTCGGACTACGCCGGTTGGGCCTCTGGACAATGAATAATGGACAATGGCCAGTCGGCGGTCCATTGTCCATTATTCGTTAGGGTGCGAAGCACTACAGGCACACGACGACCTGCTTGCCCTTATACTGCACGGCGACGGCCTGCTGGGGCTCGAAGGTCAGCGGGCGGGCTTGGTCGGGGGTGACGTAGACGATGTTGAACACGCGCTCCTTGAGCATGCCGGGGAACGAACCCTGACGGTCGGCAAAGGTGACGGTGCGGGCGGCATCGTCGTAGCGGATGTCGATGGTGCTGTACTTGCCCTGCTCGTAGTTGTAGTTGGTGCCCTCGTCCTCGTAGAGCTGGAACGTGCCATTCTGGCCGGCATAGACGTAGAGGGTAATCTGGTCGGCAGGCTTCTCGTCGCTCCACTCCATCTGCGGGCCGTAGGGGATGATGGCTCCCTCGCGGACGAAGACGGGAATGCGCTCGTAGGGGGCATCGACCACTAAGCGACGATTGGACGATGTACTATTTACGTCACGCTCGGCATCGATGACCTTCTCGCCGCTGTAGAGGTCGTACCAGCCCGTCTGCTTGGGGAAGTAGACCGAGCGGTTGCGGGCCTTATAGTAGCCCACGGGGCAGGCCATGAGCGCCGGGCCGAGGAGCCACTGGTCGCCGATGTTCTCGACCTCACGGTCGCCGTTGAAGTCCATGACGAGGGCACGCATCAGGGTGTAGTCCTTGAAGTGGGCCCAGCCGGCCAGCGAGTAGAGGTAGGGCATGAGGCGATAGCGCAGACGGTCGTAGTAGACGAACGACTGGTAGCAGGGGTGCGTGTCGGGGGCGATGTTCCATATCTCGCGCAGGGGGAACTGGCCGTGAGCACGGAACAGAGGGATGAAGGTGCCGAACTGGGCCCAGCGGGTCTGCAGCTCGCGCCACTCTTTCAAGTCCTCGTTCTCCTGGCCGGTCTTGTCGAACAGCTCCTGAGCGGCGACGTAGCGCTTCTCTACACAGAAGCCGCCCTGGTCCATGCCCCAGAAGGGGATGCCCGACATGGAGTAGTTGAGACCGGCGGTCATCTGGGCACGCATGTCCTCCCAGCGGGTACCGATGTCGCCGCTCCAGGTGGCCGTGGAGTAGCGCTGCTCGCCGGCAAAGCCGCTGCGGGTGAGCAGGAATACGCGCGGCTCGTTCTTCTTGCCCTTCCAGACGGAACGCTGGCCGTGGTAGATGGCATCGGCGTTGACCGTCGAGTAGGCATTGAAATACTCCGTCGAGGTGCCGAGGGCCGTGGGGCCGCTGAGGGCCTTGCGATACCACATGGGGGTGCAGTCGCGGACATTGGGCTCGGAGGCATCCATCCACCAGGCATCGACACCGGCAATGCCGTCGTGATTGTACTTGGTGTAGAGGTTCTCGTCCATCTGGCGCCAGAACATCTTGCGGGCGCCGGCATCGTAGGCATCGTAGAACGAGCCACGGAAGCCCAGCCAGTCGTGGATGTCGTCGGCAATGGCCTGATGGTACATCCAACCCTTGGCGTCGAGCTCCTTGTAGTTGTTGACGGTGTCGTAGAACTTGGGCCAGACGCTAATCATGAAGCGGCCGTGCATCTGGTGGACGCTGTCGAGCATGGCCTGCGGGTTGGGATAGCGCGACGGCTCAAACTCGTGGCTGCCCCAGGAGTCGAGCTTCCAGTAGTTCCAGTCCTGCACGATGTTGTCGACGGGTATGTGGCGGCGGCGGAACTCAGCGAGGTTGTCCTCTATCTCCTTGCTCGACTTGTAGCGCTCGCGGCTCTGCCAGAAGCCCAGCACCCACTTGGGATAGAGGGCGGCCTTGCCGGTGAGCGTGCGGTAGCCGGAGATGACGTCGTCGAAGGTCTGGCCGGCTATGAAGTAGTAGTCCATGTCCTGGGCCATCTCGCTCCAGATACTGAGCTGGCCGCGCTGCTCGGCGCTGCGGGGCTCGGAGACACGCAGACCGCAGTAAGCCTCGCCGCCGTCGGGCTGCCACTCTATGCGGAGGTGCGACCGGCGGCCCTTGGCCACCTTGGTGGCAAACTTGTAGGCATTGGGGTTCCAGGCCGTGCGCCAGCGCTCAGGCACCACCTCCTGGCCGTCGATGTAGACACGGACGTAGCCAGAGTAGTAGAGGATGAACTGGTAGAGCTGCTGCTTGCCGCCGCAGTGCTTGTCGTTGCCGTCGTGCTTGTGCTTGCTACAGCAGAGGGGCTCGATGTAGCCTTCGTAGGTGACGGTGGCACCGTCGAGGTTGAAACCCTGGGGCAGGTTCTTGATGCCGCCATTGTCGGTGGCCACGGCCAGCTTGGAGGTCATGGGATAGGCGTACTCGAAGTAGATGGAGTCCTCGTCGCGCTGCAGGCGCTTGCCGTCCTTGTCGACGTAGGTGCCGGTGAGATGGCCCGCACGGCCTCGACGGTCGTAGAGCTTAAAGGCACGGTTGAGCTGCAGGTAGTCGTGGGGATTGCCGAAGCGGCAGTAGCTATACGAGTCCCACAGCAGGCCGTAGTGCTTGTTGGAGAGCACGAAGGGGATGCTGACCTTGGTGTTATACTGGAAGAGGTCCTCGTTCTTGCCCTTCATGTTGAACTCCTCGGACTGGTGCTGGCCGAGGCCGTAGAATGCCTCATCGTCAGGACTGTCGAACAGGGCGTGCCACGTCAGGCCGTTCTTGTGGGCCTCGGACACCTTGGCCAGGTCGACACCTATCTCACGGTCGGGCACACGGAAGGGCCGGAAGGTCTTGCCGCCCTTGTCGGCCTCCTTGAGCAGCAGCTTGCCGGCGGCATCGTAGAACAGGATGCGACCGCTCTTGACGTCGACGCGGGCCTCCACGCCGGCAGCCTTGACGCACACCTTGCTGTCGGACTCGCGGACATCGAACTTGGGCTTCGCGGTCTGCGCCACTATCATGAGGCTCTGCTTCTCAGGCAGCTGGGCCTGCGACGTGGCCTGCACACGGATGATGTTGTCGTTGACTACTTGCAGGCGCACCACCGTAGGGCCGTCGGCCTGCTGACTCTTCACAGGAATGGTCACAAACTGGCCGTCGACGCTGTAGTCGGCAGCCATAAGGGCTGTCGCCAACAGCGTCAAGGCACTCGTGACCAGCATTCTTAGCTGTTTCATGTATTGACTCTTAATATGTTTTAGGGATTTGCTATGCTTGGCTCTGGTCGGTGGCATCGATGATTTCCACCTCGGTGACGGGCAGCGTCATCTTGAAGATGGTGCCGCCGCCGGGATTGTCCTCCAGCCAGATGCGACCGTTGTGGGCTGTGATAATGGCATGCACACGGTCGAGGCCGATGCCCTCGCCGTTGACAATGGGGTCGAAGGCACTGGCCTTGTACTCGTCCTTGATGCCGATGCCGTTGTCGGCCACCTGTATCTGGGCGTCGCCCTGCGACGTGCGGGCCACGCCAACGCTGATGACACAGTCGTAGGGAGCGAAGCGCACGGAGTTGCGGAACAGGATGTCGAACACCTCGGTCAGCAGCGTGCGGTCGAACTCGACATCGAGCTCCTTGACCGTCGAGAGGAAGTTGACCTTCACCTTCTTGTCGGCATCGGCGGGCTTGAAGCCCTCGCAGTATTCACGGGCAAAGGTCACCAGGTCCTGCGTGTGGAGCTCCGGGGTGATGACAGGAGCTTCGACAAATGCCTGCTCCGTGGTGGCATGGCCCATGTCGGCAGCCTTCTGCTGCATCTCGTCGTGCAGCTGCTTGCGCATGTCGTTCATCCACTGCAGTTTCTCCACCTCGCGGCGGGCAGTCTCTACCTCCATGCGCTTCGTCTGGCGCCTGAGGAACCACTTACGCCACCACCAGGCAGCAGCGGCAATGAGGAGCATGTAAAGCAGCACCATCCACCGTGTGCGCCAGAAGGGCGGACGGATGGTGATGTCGAGCTCGGCCTCCTCGTCGCCATAGGTGCCGTCGTCGTTGAGCATGCGGACGTGCAGCGTGTAGTCGCCGGCACGCAGCGAGTTGTAGGTGATATTGGGGTTGAGCTCGGAGGTCTTCACCCAGTTGTTGTTGAAACCTTCGAGCATGTAGACGAAGCGCTTGCCGTTGCTGATGTTGCCGGCATCGCTGGAGAGCTGGATGGTGAACTGGTCGTTGAAGCTAAGGGTGAGCTCGCGGCAGATGTCGAGGGCCTCCTCCAGAATGACACGGCCATTGACCTCGCGGCCTACGGGCACATCCTCGTCGAATATCTGCAGGCCGCTGAACAGGGGGCGTTCCTTGCTCTGGGCATCTGACAGGGCCTTGGGGTTAATGACGTCCAGACCGCCCTGGCCGCCGATGAGGATGAGTCCCTTGCGTGTCAGGCAGGTGGAGCGCTGGTTGTAGACCTCTTGCTGCAGACCGTCGCGGCTGTTGTAGCTGCGCACGGCAAAGGTCCACTTGCCGTCTTCGCCACGCTCAGGGATAATCTTCGATACGCCGTGGTCGGTGACCACCCACATCAGGTGGTCAAGGTCTTCCAGAATGGAGGTGACGCTGGAACCGTAGAGACCGTCGCTCATATCGAGCAGTCGCACCTGCTGGGTCTTCTGGTCGTAGACGGCCACGCCGGAGGCAGAGCCCTGCCAGATAAGTCCGCGCGAGTCTTCGACGACGACGTTCGTAGAACCTATGTTCGACGGCATATTGTCCATGTCGGGCAGCACACGGTTGGCCAGCTGGCCGGTGACGGGATTGACGAAGCACCAGAACCAGCTGGTGCCGCACATGAGCCAGCCCTTCTTTATCCACCAGACGCTGGTCAGGTAGTTGCTGGGAAGCTTGGTGTTGTCGGTGTTCCACGTACGGAACTTGCCGGTCTTCAGGTCGAGCATCTGGATGCCGCCACCCAGCGTGGCCAGCCACATGCGGTGCCACTTGTCCTCGGTGACGCTCCACACGTTGTTGGTGGCCAGCCCGTCGGCCGCGCCTGTCGAGCGCCAGTTAGTGATGACGGCATGGCCGGGCTCTGTCTTCGACAGCTGGCAGCGGATGAGTCCGCCATTATAGGAGCCAAACCAAATGCTGCCGTCGTGGGCCTTGCAGCTGCCCACCATGATGTTGCCCAACATAGGGCTGTTGTCCTTGGTGTAGTGGTTGACCACCTGGTCGGTCTTGGGGTCGTAGACGATGATGCCGTCGGTGTTGCTGCCCAGCCAGTAGAGGCCGTTGTCGTCCTCCTCGACGGTGTTGATGTCGCCCACCTCAAGGGTGCGGATGCTGGCCATGCCCTCGCGGTACTCGTTGACACCGTTCTTGTAGGTGGCTATCCACACGATGCCCCTGCCGTCAATGAACAGCTGGCGGGGAGAGTTGTCGCTGATGGTCGACTCGTCGAACTTGTTGGTCTGGAACTGGCGATATTCGCGACCCTTCATGTCAACGACAAACAGGCCGTCGTGGTCGGTGGCCACCCACAGCCAGCCATGATGGTCGACCTTGACGTCCCACACCTGGATGTGTTCGGGGAAATCCTCAACACCCTTGGCACGCACCAACTCAGGAAGGGTGTTGTACCACCGCTTCTCCTTATCTATATATATATAGGTATAGTGCTCGGCCACCACCCAGATGTTGTGCTGCTTGTCGGCCAGCAACTTGTAGTTCTGGCTCTGCTGCACACCATGGTCGTGCATCCAGGTGTTCTCCCACTCTATGGTGCCCTTCTCACCGTTCAGGTACACCAGCTCGCCGGTGAACGTCAGCAGGAGCACACCGTCGCGATAGTCGGTCATGGTGGCGATGGCATAGTGCGACTTCAGCTCGTTCTTGTTGTAGCCGAGCTTGAACTCGGTGGTCTTCTTCGTCTCGGGGTTATAATAGAAGATGCCCTCCTCGTAGAACTTGAACCAGAAGTGCTTCTTGCTGTCGATGTGCAGGCGCTCTAAGGCGTTGCGTCCCTTCAGGTATTTGGCCACCTCGCGGTTGGCATCGCGATTGAACAGCTCCGTGACGGGGTCGTAGACACAATAGTTCATGCCCTGCTTGAGCCACAACTTCCGGCTATGGTCCTCCATAATCTGGTCGGTGTAGTTGTCACGCATGGTCAAGGTGTCGCGCATGTTGGAGTAGAAGGTTTTCACGCGGTAGCCGTCGTAACGGTTCAGCCCGTAGGCGGTGCCCACCCAGACGAAACCATAGGAATCTCTATAGACGCAGTTGACTTGGGAGTTTGACAATCCGTTACGCGTATCGAGGCGACGGAACTTCATCTCTGGAATCTTGGCCTGCACAGCCAATGGGAGCAGCAAGGTCAAGGCCAATGCCAGAAGGCTTCTTCGTATCATAGTCGGGTTAGTGTTTCTTTTTTAAGTCATGCAAAGTTACGACATTTCCACTATAACGCCAAACAAAACGGCGTTTTTTTGTCCCGTCAGCGCCGTTTGGCTGACGTTTCACGGATAACGAGCTGCTGCGGCACGATGCGTTTGTACACCTTCGGGTCGCCCTGAATGCCCTTGAGCAATAGCTGGCAGGCGGTGACACCCATCAGGTGTGACTGGTCCTCGATAGCCGACATGCGGGGCGTGACGTACTTGGCGTGGGCATCGTCGGTAAAGCCTATCAGCGCCACATCGTCAGGAATGCGCAGTCCCATCTCCTTAATGGTGGTGAAGGCCGCAAAGGCCAGGATGTCGTTGAAGGCCAAGATGGCATCAGGACGCTCGTCCATCTCCAATAGGCGGCGGGTGGCCTCGCAGCCATCCTGATAGTCTATCTTGCCGCACGACACCAGATTGCGGTCGATGGGTATGTGGTTGTCGCGCAAGGCATCGAGATAGCCATGCTTGCGGCGGCGTACCATGTCGAGATGGTTAGGGCCGCCAACGAACGCAATACGCCGACTGCCTGTGTCAAGCAGGTGCTGGGTAGCCTGCTGGGCAGCCTCATCGCCGTTGGCTGTCACACTGGAGAACCGGTCGGTCAGGCAGGTACGGCCGAAGAACACCAACGGCACGCCCATGTCGGCAATCTCCTCATAGTGGCTGTAGTCAGTGGTGTCCTGTGCAAGACAGGCAATGATGCCCTCAACGTGCAGACCGAGAAAGTTGTTGATGGCTTGCGTCTCGTCATTGCAGTTCTCGTGGCTGTTGGCGCTGATGACGCTATAGCCGGCCCGCCGAGCCTCATCCTCTATGCCGTCAAGAACCGCTGCATAGTAGTGGGTGACCAGGTTGGGCACCACAACACCTATCATCTTGGGGGCTTCCTTGCGCAGGCTTTGTGCAAAAGGGTTGGGCCGGTAGTTTAGTCGTTTGGCCAGGTCCTTCACTTTACGTTGCATCTCCTGCCCTATTTCGGGCGAATTACGCAATGCCCTGCTCACGGTGGCGATGCTGACACCGAGTTCGACGGCAAGGTCTTTCAGCGAAATGCGATGTTGCTTTCTGTTCGTCATAGGCATTCGATTAGCGTAGCAAAGAATCGTTTAGCGGTGGCAAAGATACAAAAAAAAAGGAACAGCGCAAACGTTTACGTGCTTTTTTTTACATTTTCTGCTCCTTTATTGCTTTTTTGTCCGTATCTTTGCTCCCAGAATGAGTAATGAATAGTTGATAATAAGTTAGTTAGAAAACAGCAGCTAAGGTTGTCGTGAGACAACCTTAGCTTTTTAAGGCCCATCCACATTCCTCGCTCTACCCTCCACACTTCTCACTTCTCCTTCCTCCCTCCTCGAAATACTAAATATAGTACTCCGCCGAATCGACGAGGCCGGCCCGCAGGGCATACTTCGTGGCCTCGTGGACATTGTTGACGCCCAGCTTACGGAAGATGTTCTTGCGGTGGGTGTTGACCGTATGGAAACTGGAGAAGCGGCGCTCGGCAATCTCGCGGGTGGTCAGCCCCAGGGCGATGTCTTTCAGTATCTCCGTCTCGGTGGGGGTCAGCTTCACTTCCTCCTCCACCCTACTGTGCGGGGGTGCCAGAAGCAACTCGGCCATGCGCTGGCAGATGTAGCGCTGGCGGCGCACGGCAAACATCAGGCAGTCGCGCAGTTCCTGCATGGGCGACTCTTTGAGCAGGATGCTGAAGCGGGGACTGATGGCGATGGCCCGCCGCACGAAGTCGCCCGACAGGTCGTCGCTGAACAGCACCCACTGCACCAGTGGGAAGCGCTCGTGGAGCACTTCGAGTTCTTCGACGTCGTTGATGTCGAAGAGGGTGTAGTCGAGCACCACGACGCTCTCCGGGTCCTGCTTGAGCTGTTCGAGCAGTTCCACCTTATCGTCGGCCTGCCGGTAGGCCATATCCATGTTGTTGCACAGATACATTAGTCCTGCGCGGGTAATGTCTTGTCGGTCGGCTAAAGAGATGTGCATGGTGGTAGGGGTGTTGGGTGATGGGGGTTGGGTGATGGGGGTTAGAAGGACATGTTGAAGCCGAAGCGGACGCTGTTCTTGTGGCGGTGGGGTGCCTCGTTGTAGTTCATGCTGCGCACAAACTCTACTTCGAAGAAACGGAAGATGCTACCTACGCCGATGGATATTTCCCAGTAGGGCACCTTGGAATTCATGATGCGCGACTCAGTGGGGAAGGGCATGAGGATGTTGCTGCCGGCATTGGCGGCCAGCGTGGGGTTGTTTTTGTCGGACAATGCGCCCCAGAGCACTTTTACGCCCACCAGCTCGCGCCACCTCAGGCGCTTGAGCAGCGGTATGCGGTTGAGAATCTTTCCCTGCATGTCCCACCGCAGGTCGGCACTGACGAAGCGGTCGTTGAGGAACTCCATGCTGGTGAGCATGTTGAACGTATAGTAGTGGCGTATATAGGATGCGTTGGATGCCGGCATGAGCAGCAGAGGAAAGGGCACCTGGTTCCACTGCACGCCACCGCGCAGGTAGCAGTCGATGCGTCCCCAGCTGTTGAGCCACAGGCGCTTGTAAAGGGTGGCCTCGGTGAAGTTGTAGTGATAGTCGCCGCCCAGGAAGCCCTGTATGCCGATGGTGTGTGCCAGCATCATGATGGGTGCCTCGCGATTGACCTTCAGGCGGCGCGACTTAGAGTTGACGTAGATGGCACCGGGGGTGTACTCCAGTTCGGCACGCAACTCGGTGGTGCGGAAATTGAAGTAGGGCATGGTACCGCCGGCCTCGTTCTTCTCGGTCTTGATACTCAGCTTGGAGCGCAGTCCCCACAGCTCCTCGCGCTCAAAGCTCAACTGTTGGCGGTTGTAGAACATCATGGCATCGCTCTTATACCAGCGGAGCGACGAGAAGAGGTTGTCCTTGTCGGTCTGCAGGAATCGGTCGGAGGGTGCCATCACGTCGTAGGTCGACTGGAAGGTGATGTTACGCTTGGGAAACTCTTCGGGCAGGTACTTCTTGCGGTTGAGCGCCCATGTCAGCTGGGTGTTATAGTAGGTGTTGCGGCTTTTCATGCCCCGTGCCACAAAGCCCTTGAAGAACAGGTGGCGGTTGAGGTTGGCAGTGGTCTGTCCGCCAATGCGCAGTCGCAGGCCGTCGACGAAGTTGTTGCTGACGGTGGAGAGTACGGGGCCGATGTCGAACTTGCTGGGTTTGCCCGTCTCGATGTGGTTCTCGACGAAGGTCTTCATCAGCCACAGCACATACTTGAACCAGCCCTCCTGCTGCATGCCGCTGAGGAAGCTGCCCATCTGGGCCTCGCTCCTGGTCAGCTCCACCTTGCGCTGCTGTTGCCAGAAAGCCTCGTCTTGCATGCCGGCATCGGGGTCGGTGACCTTCTTCGCCCGTCCCCGGAACAGCTCCTTGGGGATGGGGTCGAACGAGTAGTCCGACAGTCGCGTGGTGCGGACGGCGACACCTTTCTGTATGAAGTCGAACAGCACCAGTTCGGCAGCCATGTCGTCGACGGTCAGCACCCACTCGCCGGTGGGCAGCTTGGTGAACTCCTGCACCAGCTTCAGGCTCTCGACGAAGTTGACGTCGGTACGGTTGGGCAGTATCATCTCGCAGCGTTTCACCTGGTACGACGAGTCCTTCAGGATATAGAGGTCGCCACGGAATCCGAAGTCCTGCATGTTGTTGGGCAGGAAGTGGACGTGGATGCACGAGTCGCGGTCGACCTTCAGCGTGTCCTCGATATAGTAGCGGTAGAAGGAGATGGCACCCTTGCCGATGGGCGACGTGAAGGGGTGGCGCAACAGGCGTATCTGGTCGTCGTAGATGTTGACGTCGCAGAAGGCGTCCTTCGACACCACGTTCAGCATGTCGCCGGTCTCAAAGAAGTGGGTGATGCCCTCCGAGCGCTGTCCCTTGATGATTTCCTTCTCGTCCTTGGGGTCGCGGCGGTATATCTTCTGCGTCACTGTCTCGTCGATGCTGGCGGGCAGTATCAGTTTGCCCGTCATGGCACACTTCTCCACCTGGCCGGTCAGCCACTTATACTTGCTCAGCTTGGGGTTGGTCTGCATGTCGGGCTTGACGTCGTTCAGCGCCAGCGTCAGCTTCTGGTACTTGGTATATTCGTAGTAGTCGCGGTTGCTCAGGTCGGTCTGCCGTTTCTTGGCTATCACCTTCTTCATCAGTTCCACGGCGGGGTTGTTCTTGCGGCTGTAGCGCCTGCCCTTCGAGCGCACCGTCACCTCGCCCAGCGACTTCATGTCGGGCTTCAGGGCCAGCAGCAGGCGGTGGGTGTTCTGCTTCACCGTCACCGTGCGCGTCTTGTAGCCCACGGCACTGAACACCAGCTTGGCGCCCACGCGCTTAGGCACGCTGAAGTAGCCCCGGTGGTCGGCCATGCCGCCCGTCTTGGTGTCTTTATATTGTACGCTGACGAACCCCAGGCTGTCGCCCGTCTCGTCGTCAATGGCATAGCCGGTGATGCGCTCCTGCGCCTGCAGCGGGAGGCCCACGGCCACCAGCAGCACCACGATTAAATGTCTCAGAGATTGCATCCTTCTTACCTTATTATCTTTTTACCTTCTCCCTTCTGCCCTTGCGTCACACCCGGGGCAGCTCTACCCAGAAGCGCGACCCCTTGCCCTCTATGGACTCCACGCCCACGCTACCGCCCAGCTTATTGGCCTGACTACGGCAGATGCTCAGGCCGATGCCTGTGCCGGGCACAAACTCGTCGACCTTGACGAAGCGCTCAAAGAGTCGCTCGTCGCAGCGGTCCTTGGGAATGCCCTTGCCCGTGTCGCTCACCCACAGCTGCACGCTGCTCTCCTTCATCGTACAACCGATGGTCACCGTGCCCCGCTGGGTAAACTTCAGGGCGTTGTCCACATACTGGTTCAGTATCTCGCGCAGCCGGTCGCGGTCGGTCACTATCATGAGGCCGCGCTCTGCGAGTTTCGTCTCCATGACCAGGCCCTTCTGCTCGGCACGGGCGGCATAGCGCTGCACCACCTCGTCCAGTAGCGGCTGCAGCTCGAAGCTGGTCTTGCTGACGGCCTCGCTGCCGCCGGCCTCCAGCTTCGACATGTTCACCAGGTCGTCGAACAGGCGCAGCAGGTGGGCATTGTTCTGGCGGATGAGCTCCACCAGCTGCTGGCGCTCCTCCTCACTCTGGGCCATGGGCAGCACGTCGCTGAAGCCTACGATGGCGTTCAGCGGGGTGCGCACCTCGTGACTGATGTTGGCCAGGAAGGCCGACTTCAGGCGGTCGCTCTCCTCGGCGTGGTTACGGGCCCTGATGAGCTCCTCCTCTATCTGCTTCTGGCGGTCTATGCGCATGTTGGTGCCCACGATGGTCAGCGGCTTGCCGTCAAGGCCGCGCTTGTCGATGGTGGCAAAGAACTCGGCCCAGTAGGCGTTGCCGCCCTGCCGCGACCGTATGCGATACTGCTCGTGCAGCTCGTCGATGCGTCCGGCCATCAGGTCGTCCATGTCTTTCCTCGCCTTGGAGGCATAGGGCTCCTCCATCAGCCGGAGCACGTCGTCCACCTTAGGGTTCTGCGAGAACACGGCATTGTCGGTGGCGCTGCGGAAGTCGCTCTCGATGCTAATCACCCGTGTCGGCACGTCGATGCGCCACGTACTGAGCTTCATGGCCTTCAGCACCAGCTCGTACTCTATGTTGTGGCGCATCACCTTGTGCAGCTGCGCCAGCTCGCCGTCGAGCATCCGCTGCTGGCCGCGCTGGTAGTAGATGAGCATCACGCCACCCACCAGCAGCACCACAGCCACCAGCCATATCAGCACGTCCGTGCGCAGCAGGGAGAATAGTAAGAGGGTCATAGCAGTCATCTTCGTCAGTCTGTTGTGCCAATTAGCCCGGCAAAAGTACGCATTTTATTTGGAAGGCGGAAATAAAACGGCATCTTTTTTCGCCTCCCGTTGAAAAAGCTGAGAAAAAACGCCGTTTCCCTTTGCCGTTTCCTTTCTTCTTCGTACCTTTGCAGCCCACAAGGTATTACACAATGACACAAGAGTTTGAATTAATCGCCAAGACCTTCATGGGCTTAGAGCCCGTCCTGGCGAAAGAGTTAACGCAGTTGGGCGCTCACAATGTGCAGGAAGGCCGCCGCATGGTGTCCTTTACCGGCGACAAGGCCATGATGTACCGCGCTAACTTCCAGCTACACACCGCTATCCGTATCCTGAAACCCATCAAGCGCTTCCTCGCGCAGTCGGCCGACGACGTCTACGAGGGCGTCAAGGCCGTCGACTGGACCGACTATCTGGCCCTCGACCGCACGTTTGCCGTCGACTCGGTGGTGTTCAGCGACGAGTTCCGCCACTCGAAGTTCGTGTCCTACAAGGTCAAGGACGCCATCGTCGACCAGTTCCGCGAAAAGAGCGGCCAGCGGCCCAACATCAGCGTCACCAACCCCGACATGCGCCTCCACATCCACATCGCCGACGTGGCTCCCGGCAAGAGCGAGTGTACGCTCTGCCTCGACTCCAGCGGCGAGTCGCTCCACCGCCGTGGCTACCGCCAGGAGTCGGTCGAGGCACCCCTCAACGAGGTGCTGGCCGCCGGCATGCTGCTCATGACCGGCTGGCAGGGCGACTGCGACTTCATCGACCCCATGTGCGGCTCCGGCACGCTGCTCATCGAGGCGGCCCTCATCGCCCGCAACATGGCACCGGGCCTGTTCCGCAAGGAGTTTGCCTTCGAGAAGTGGCCCGACTTCGACCGCGACCTCTTCGACGAGATATACAACGACGACTCCATGGAGCGCGAGTTCCACCACCACATCTACGGCTACGACGTCGACGTCAAGGCCGTCAACACGGCACGCCTCAACGTGCGTGCTGCCGGCCTCACCAGCTGCATCACCGTCAGCGAGCAGGACTTCAAGGACTTCCAGCAGCCGGCCGAGCGGGCCATCATGGTCACCAACCCGCCCTACGGCGAGCGCATCTCCACGCCCAACCTGCTGGCTACCTATAAGATGATTGGTGAGCGTCTGAAGCACCAGTTCACCGGCAACGACGCCTGGGTGCTCTCCTACCGTGAGGAGTGCTTCGACCAGATAGGCCTGAAGCCCAGCATCAAGATTCCCCTCTACAATGGCAGCCTGGAGTGCGAGTTCCGCAAGTATCAGCTCTTCGACGGCAAGATGCGCACCTTCCGCCAGGAGGGCGGTGCCGTCAAGACCGACGAGGAGAAGCGCCAGATGGCCGAAAAGCACCGCTTCAAGAAGGAGCGCGCCTTCAAGAAACGCCTCGACGAACAGGAGGAGAACGAGCTCTCCGACATCCGCTCCTTCAAGTTCCACTCCCTGGAGCGCAAGGAGCCCCGCCGCCTCAGCGGCAAAGCCCTCCGCCCCGACGGTGCCCGGCGATTCAGTCGCCAGGACGACGACACCGACACCCCCCGCTCCAACGGCAAAGCCCCCCGCCCCGACTGGGCCCGGCGGTTCAGCCGCCGGGACGACGACACCGACACCCCCCGCAACCCCAAACGCTTCCGCCATGGCGAAGACTAACCCCCTCATGGCCCTCCTTGCGGCCCTGTTCATGCTCCCGCTATCCGTCATGTCCCAAGACCAGCTGTTCACGCTCGAAGACCTGAACTTCGGCGGCACCAACTACCGCAACATGGTGCCCCAGAACCTCTGGCTCACCTGGTGGGGCGACCAGCTCATGTATCAGGATGCCGACGAGGGCGGCACCCTCTCGGCCGACGGCCGCCGCACCCCCCTCTACACCCTCGATGCCGTCAACCAGGCCCTCCGGGCCGCCTCCGCCGCGCCCCGCTCCGCCGCCCCCCTTTCCGCCGCCCCCGTTTCCCCGCCCACTGTGCCCGGCGATTCAGTCGCCGCCCCCGCCGTCCACAGCGCCATGAATGCCGCGTACCCCTATCCCGGCCAGCCCCTCGTACTGCTCACCACCGGCCGTCAGCGCCTGCTCTACGACTGGCAGCAGCGCGCCGTCGTCTGGCAGCAGCCCTGCGCCGACGAGCAGCATAGCAACTGGAACGCCACCTCGCGGGCCGTGGCCTACGTCAAGGACCACCAGCTCTGCGTGCGCACCGCCGACGGCCGCGAAACGGTGCTGACCACCGACGGCTCGCGCGACATCGTCTACGGCCAGGCCGTCCACCGCAACGAGTTCGGCATCATGGAGGGCACCTTCTGGAGCCCCGACGGCCAGCGCCTCGCCTTCTACCGCATGGACCAGACCCGCGTGGCCGACTATCCGCAGGTGGACATCTACCCGCGTGAGGCCACCTACGAGCCCGACAAATACCCCATGGCCGGCATGACCTCGCACACGGTCACCGTAGGCATCTACGACCTCCGCACCACCCGCACCGTCTACCTGGCCACGCCCGCCGCTTTTGCCGCCGCCGCTTCCCCCGCCGCCACTGTGCCCGGCGGTTCAGCCGCCGGGGCCGCCGCGCCTACCCTCGCCACCCTCACCTCCCCCGTCCCCGTCTATTTCACCAACGTCGCCTTCTCCCCGGATGGGCGCACCGTCTACATGTTCGAGCTCAACCGCGACCAGAACGACTGCCGCCTCGTCAGCTACGACGCTGCCACCGGCCGCCGGCTCTCCGAGCTCTGCCGCGAGACCAGCGCAAAGTACGTGGAGCCCATGCACCCCATCGCCTTCCTGCCCTGGAATGCCGACCACTTCCTGCTGCAGAGCCAGCGCGACGGCTACAACCACCTGTACATATATAATAAGGACGGACACCTCGTGCGCCAGCTCACCAGCGGCCCGTGGGTGGTCATCGACGTGCTCGGCTTCAACGCCACCGACCACAGCGTCATCATCGCCTCCAACGAGGCCAGCCCCCTGCAGCGCAACCTCTACGCCGTCAACATCGACACGGGCCGCCGCAAGCCCCTCGACAATCAGCGCGGCGTTCACCACGGCCACCTGTCGCCCAGCGGCCAGTGGCTCTACGACCGTTTCTCTGAGCCCACCGTGCCCCGCTGCATCGACCTCGTAGCCACCGCCCCCGCCACTGTGCCCGGCGGTTCAGTCGCCGGCCCCGCCGCCCCCACTGTGCCCGGCGATTCAGTCGCCGGGTCCCCGTCCCCCGCCGTGCGTCTGCTCACCGCCCCCGACCCGTGGGCCGCCTACCGCCAGCCCATCTTCGAGAGCGGCACGCTGACCGCCGCCGACGGCCACACCCCGCTCTACTGGCGCATGGTGAAGCCCCACGACTTCGACCCCTCGCGCCGCTACCCCACCGTCGTCTACGTCTACGGCGGGCCCCACGCCCACAACGTCGATGCCTCGTGGCACTGGGCCAGCCGCTCGTGGGAGACCTACATGGCACAGAAGGGCTACCTGCTCTTCATCCTCGACAACCGGGGCTCTGAAAATCGGGGCCGCGACTTCGAGCAGGCCACCTTCCGACAGCTCGGACAAGTCGAGATGCAGGACCAAATGGCGGGCGTCGACTTTCTGCGCTCGCTGCCCTACGTCGACACCGACAGAATCGGTGTCCACGGCTGGTCGTTCGGCGGCTTCATGACCATCACGCTCATGCTCAACCACCCCGACGTGTTCAAGGTCGGCGTGGCCGGCGGACCGGTCATCGACTGGTCGCTCTACGAGGTCATGTATGGCGAGCGCTACATGGACACCCCACAGCAGAATCCCGACGGCTATGCCCTGACGCGCCTCACCGACAAGGCCGCCCAGCTGAAGGGCCGCCTGCAGATAATCACCGGCTACAACGACCCCACCGTCGTGCCCCAGCACTGTCTGCGGTTCCTTGACGCCTGCATCAAGGCCGGCACCCAGCCCGACTTCTTCGCCTATCCCGGCGAGGGTCACAACATGCGGGGCCACGCCAGCGTCCATCTCCACGAGCGCATCACCCGTTATTTCGACGACCACCTGAAATAGCCCGCCGCTCCGCTGCGCCCCCACCGTGCCCGGCGATTCAGTCGCCGGGCCCTTTTTTGTCCTAATAATTAGCAAAAATTTAACACTCCGCCGCCGCCCATTCTGGACAAAACCCCACCGCCCCGACAGCCCCCACCGTGCCCGACGGTTCAGCCGCCGGGGGCCCCCGCCCCGTCTACCCCGGCCCTCGCCGCCACTTTCCCCGGCCCTCACAGTCGCCAACCCCGCCCCTCACCGCCCCTTTCCCCGGCCCAAGGAGCCGCCAACCCCGGCCCAAGGTGCCTCCCAGCCGCCGGCAAACAACCGCCCAGCCCCCACCTTCCGCCGCCTGATGCCAGCCTAAACCACCCCAAACCCCACAAACCCCTAATTATCACCCACTTGCAAAGACGCGTCATTTTCGCCGATTTTCCGCCCGCTCCACACCCCGCGAGCACTGCCGCCACGCTCGCGAAGCGCTTTGTCAGCATATTTCGCTGGTTTTAACATTTCCCGTCCGTAAACCTTTACGCTCCTTTTATTTATAAAAATAGGTGAAATGTTTGGCCGTTCGGTTTTTTATCCTTAACTTTGCAACCAAATCGTAACATCACTTATTTACTAACAAACAAAAATCAAAACGTATGAAGAAAATTTTTACGCTTATCGCAGTGGCCGCTTTGGCACTGGGTGCTAACGCACAGAAGATTACTTTCGACGGTGAGTCTGTGAGCGACGGCAAGGTGTTTGAGAAAGATGGTCTCAAGATTACCATCACCGACACCGACGGCAAGTTCGCTATTGATGCCAACAACGCATGGTTTGGCGACGCCACGGCTCAGGAGAAGTTCACTGCCCGCTTGAAGAGCGGTGGCAAGTCCAGCAGCAAGAACAGCATCAAGGTCACCGTGCCTGGTGCCGGTGCGCTGAACATCTATCCCCGTTCGGCCAGCGGCAGCGCTACCGACCGTAACATGGTGGTTACCCAGAACGGCAGCGAACTGTACAACAAGGTCGTACAGGATAATGACGCAGCTGTTATCGTTATCGAGGCTAACATCTCTGACACCAACCCCACTGGCGAGACCAAGGTGTATCCCATCGTCTCGCTGACCGTGGCTGCTGGCGACGTGGAGATTACCTATCCCACAGGCTCACTGAACTTCTACTGCTTTGAGTTCGTAGCTGGCGGCACGGGCGACGACACCGGCGGCCAGGGCGGTGGCTCTGAGCAGGGCGGTGGCCAGGAGCAGGGCGGTGGTTCTGCTGCTGCTATCGACTTCCCCACCTCTAAAGCAGGCATCACCATCAGTGGTACTACCACTTGGGACAACTCGCAGAAGTATCACGCCAACGCTGACGCTACCAGCAACATCTCGTTCGCCAACGGCTACACCACTGAGGGTGTCATCAACGACAACTGGGCAGAGCTCGCCGTCGACGGTGGCTTCCTGAAAGACGACGTGGTGTCTGTTGCCGGTTACTTCAACAACAGCGAAGAGACCAAGCAGGCAGCTGTGACCCTGTTCGTCGGTGCTAAGGGCGAGGCTCCCACTGACCTCTGGACTTCGAACCTGTTCATCAACGGCCGCACCAACGCTGCCGACCCCACTGTTGAGAGCTACACGCTGACGGATGCCTATCCCACGCTGAAGCTGGGTCGCGCCAACGGTCTGACGGGTGCCACCCGCACCAACGTTACCCTGCTGAAGGTTGTCCGTGGCGGCAGCACCGGCATCGCCGAGCAGCTGAACCTGAACGTCAACGTCAATGCTCCCGCCTACAACCTCGCTGGCCAGCAGGTTGACAAGAGCTTCAAGGGCGTTGTCATCCAGAACGGCAAGAAGCTCATCCAGAAGTAATCACTTCTCTCCCCGATAAACGAAAGCAGGAGCCCAGAAAGGTTCCTGCTTTTTTCTTCCCCCTTTTCTTGCAAGAACCAAACTTATTGCGTATCTTTGCAGCACGAACAAGAATTATCAGATGAGGATGAAACGAGTATTAGAGCTGACAGAGACCGAGTTTGACCTCATAGAAACGATTAGGAACTACAAGCGTAGCTACCCCCATGGAGAGCCGCAAATCAGATGGTATATCAACCTGCTGTTTGCAGAACTTCTGGACGAACCCTTAGAAACATACGATTAGCATATGGCAACAACGACAATAGAAAAGATTGAAACGGAGTCGATGAAGAGTCAACTGCAGGACATACTGCTGGCCATTTCGTGGGCCGACTTCTCTAAGACCTATTTCGGCCAGTCAAATGCCTGGCTCTACCACAAGCTCGACGGCATCGACAAAGACAAGAAACCGACAACATTCTCAATGGAAGAACGCTACCAGCTGAAGGGCGGCCTCATCGATTTGGCCGACCGCATCCGTCGCGCGGCGGAGTCGATTGACTAAACAAGAACAAAAATGAAGAAACTAAAGACATTCGTGCTGCGGGTGGCCCGCATCAAGGCACTGAAGTACATCGTGGTGACGGTGTTCGCCGTCGCACTCATCGGCTTCGTCGACGAGAACAGCGTGTGGAGCCACTACCGCAACAAGCAGCGCATTGCCGAGCTGCAAGCCGAGACCAAGCAGTATCAGGAACAGAACCGCCGCAACCGCGAGCAGATTCGCCGCATAGACTCCGACCCGAAGGCCATGGAGAAGATAGCCCGCGAGCGCTACTTCATGAAGGCCGCCGACGAGGACATCTTCGTGCTCAGCGACGACGACCAGCAAACCACCACGCCCGATGAGACAGCTGACTAAGACCGAGACGGCTCTGCTGCTGGCCGGCGGACTGCTGATGGTGTTGGGCTCAGGCGCCTATATCCTGCTGCAAGCGTGGGCTCCCTACGTGTTCGCCCTCGGCGCACTGGCCTTCGCCGCCATGCAGATGCGCCAGCGCTACGACGGCAACAACGTGACCGTGCGCCGGCTGCGTCGCATGCTGCTGCTGAGTGACGTGCTCTTTCTGGCATCCGCCCTGCTGATGCTGGCCAACCAGAACAACCCGCTCGGCCTCGACTACATGACGTATGTCAAGTATGTACACAACAACTGGATAGTGGTGCTCCTCGTGGCCGCCATACTCCAGCTGTACGCCAGCCACCGAATTGCTAACGAATTGGAAAAACACGACTGACTGGCCCCCAAGAGGCAAAAAAACGCTAAATATCTGCACAAATAGTTTAAATTGCGCAAATATATTTCCTTTTCTCAATTATAGGTTGTACATTTGCCGTCGGAAAAAACATCTAACGACCGAACGAACTATTGTCTATGACCAAATTAATATACGCCTTTGCCCTCGTGGCCGTGTTCACCTCGTGCGCCAGCTCGTACAACGTGCAGGGCTCCTCGTCCATATCGGCGCTCGACGGCAACAAGCTCTACCTGAAAGCCATCAAGAACGGGGCGGTGCGCAACATCGACTCGTGTGATGTCGTACACGGTGAGTTCCACTTCAACGGACTGCTCGACAGCGTGCGCATCGCACAGCTGTTCATGGACGACGAGAGCATACTACCCGTCGTACTGGAGGAGGGCGAGATTACCGTCAAGCTCGGACCTGCAGGGCCCAGCGTGGGCGGCACACCGCTCAACGACAGCCTCTACCACTTCATCGACCGCCACAACCAGCTCATCAACCAGATGAACGAGCTGAGCCACAAGCACAGCCAGATGCTGCTGGAGGGCATCGACGAGAACGAAATCAACGAGACGCTCTCGGCCGAGGCTGCCATGATAGCCCAGCAGGAGGACCAGCTGGTGACGAAGTTCATCGTCACCAACTTCGACAACGTCCTCGGCCCCGGCGTGTTCATGATGGTCACCAGCCAGTATCGCTACCCCGTGCTGACACCACAGATAGAGGACATCATGTCGAAAGCCACCAAGCACTTCAAGGAGGACCCCTACGTCAAGGAATACTACAAGACGGCACAGGAGAACGAGGCCCGCATGAACGGCATGGACGAGACCGTAGCCCCCACTGCCCCGACAGCCCCCGCCGCCCCGACAGTGCCCGGCGCCCCGACAGTGCCCGGCGATTCAGTCGCCGGGATGCCCACACCCCCCACCCCCCTGACCAAAGGCCCGCAGCCATGAGAACCATCATCTGCGGCGGACACATCGTCAACGAAGGCAAGACGCTGGCCGCCACCCTCGTCATCGACGACGGACGCATTGCCGACATCATCCCCCAGCAAGCCACCCCACCCGCTGCCGACCGCACCATTGATGCGGGCGGCTGCTACGTGTTGCCCGGCATCATCGACGACCACGTACACTTTCGCGAGCCCGGACTGACACAGAAGGCCGACATCGAGAGCGAGAGCCGTGCAGCTGCCGCCGGCGGCGTGACCAGCTATTTCGACATGCCCAACTGCGTGCCGCAGACCACCACCCCGGAGGCCCTCGACGACAAGCGCCAGCTGGCAGCCCGCAAGAGCCACATCAACTACGCTTTCTTCTACGGCGCCACCAACGACAATGCCGACACCTTCGCCCTGCTGGACAGCACCCGCGTGGCGGGCATTAAGCTGTTTATGGGCTCGTCAACCGGGGGCATGCTCGTCGACCAGCAGGCACCCTTGGAGCGTGTCTTCCAGGCTTGCGGCCACCTGCCGCTGATGGTACACTGCGAGGACACCGCCATCATCAACCGCAACATGGCCGAGGCCAAACGGGCATGGGGCGACGACCCGCCCGTGACGCTCCACCCGCTCATCCGCAGCGAGGAGGCATGCCTGGCCTCCACCACCAAGGCCATCACCCTGGCACGTAAATACGGCACACGCCTGCATGTGGCCCACCTCTCGACCGCCGAGGAGCTGGACCTCTTTGAGCCCCAAAGTTCAAAGGTCAAAGTTCAAAGTTCAAAGTTCAATGGCCCCCGCATCACCGCCGAAGCATGTGTCGGTCACCTATTCTTCACCCAGCTCGACCACAAGCGCTTAGGCACCAAGATAAAAGTAAACCCCGCCATCAAGACTCCCGTCGACCAGTATCTGCTGCAGCAAGCACTGACCGACGGCCGCATAGCCACCATCGGCACCGACCATGCCCCCCACCTGCTCAACGACAAGGAGGGCGGCTGCGCACGGGCAGCATCAGGCATGCCCATGGTGCAGTTCTCGCTGGTCACCATGCTCGAACTGGTCGACCAGGGCGTGCTGTCCATCGAACGGATGGTGACGCTGATGGCCCACAACCCTGCCAGCCTGTTCGGCGTCCGTCAGCGCGGATTCCTGCGCAAGGGCTACCACGCCGATGTCACGATAGTACGGCCCCACAGTCCGTGGACGGTGACCGCCGACTGCATCGAGAGCAAGTGCGGCTGGAGCCCCATGGAGGGCCACCAGTTCCAGTGGCGCGTGGAGCACACCCTGGTCAACGGACAGACGGTGTATGCCCACGGACAGGGGTGTACCGACGTGCTGGGCGAGGAGATACGGTTTAGCCATGAGAATTGACTACGACATCAGCGACGTGGCGCCCTACATCAACTGGGACTACTTCTACTTCGCCTGGGGCATGCACGGCAAACCGGAAGCGGAGCGCCAGCAACTGCGCCGCGAGGCCGAGGATACGCTCGTCCGGCTACAGGGGCACTACCGCACACACGCCCTGCTGCTGTTGGCCGAGGCCCACAGCGACGGCGACGATATACTCGTGCAGGGCACTCGCATCGCCTTCCTGCGCCAGCAAGAGTCCGACAGCGACTGCCTCTGCCTGGCCGACTTCATTCCTGCGGCCGACTCGCGAATCGGCATCTTTGCCACCACGGTGGACTTAGGGCTGGAAACCGACTTCGACCACGACACCTACGAGAAGATGCTCGTGCAGCTATTGGCCGACCGACTGGCCGAGGCCACCGCCGAGCGCCTGCATGAGGAGGTCAGGAAGACCCTCTGGGGCTATGCGCCTGACGAGCAACTGACCATGCAGGAGCTGCATGCCGAGAAGTTTCAGGGCATACGCCCCGCCATCGGCTACCCGTCGCTGCCAGACACGAGTCTCAACTTCGTCATCGACCAGCTGCTCAACCTGCGGCAGATAGGCATACGCCTGACCGAGAGCGGAGCCATGAAGCCACACGCCAGCGTCAGCGGCTTCATGTTCGACAACCCGAAGGCCCGCTACTTCGCCATCGGCAAGATTGGCGACGACCAGCTCGCCGACTACGCCCGCCGCAGGGGCCTGCCCGTCGAGGTCATGCGCAAGTTCCTCGCGGCAAACCTGTAGCGCCTGCGCAAAGGCTAATGGACAATGGACAATTGATAATAGACAAGGATATGATAGCACGTTACGCCATTCCGTTTTTCTTCATCATGGGCCTCATCGTAGCCCCTGTAGTGTTTGCACTGCTCTGCCGCTGGCTGGCACCCCGCCGCCACTGGCGCAAGTATGCCCTCGCGTGTACATTATTAATATGGGGCCTCATAGGCTACGGCTCGCTCGTAGGCTTCGAGCAGCTGCAGGTCAAGCACATCGAGTATGCCTCGGCAGACCTGCCAGAGGCGTTCGACGGCTACCGCATCGTGCAGTTCAGCGATGCCCATGTGGGCTCCATGGAGGGCTCGCGGCAGTGGATGCTACAACGGGCCGTGGACAGCATCAACGCCCAGCACGCCGATGCCATCGTGTTCACCGGCGACTTAGAGAACCTGCACCCTGACGAACTGCGCCCACAGATGGCCATCCTGCGCCAGCTTAAGGCAAAGGACGGCGTATTCAGCGTCCTGGGCAACCACGACTATCCCACCTACCTTGACCTTGACGACATGGAGAAGGAGCACCTGGTGCAGCTGACCACCCAGTACGAGCGTGAGATGGGCTGGCAACTGCTAATGAACGAGCACCGCATGGTACGCCGCGACTCAGACTCTATCGTCATTGCGGGCATGGAGAACTGGGGCACGCTGAAGCGCATGCCCCGGCGCGGCGACGTCAAGAAGACCATGACGGGAGTCAACGCCCAGTCGTTCGTGGTCATGCTGCAACACGACCCGACAGCCTGGCGCACACAGATACTGCCGCAATGCAAGGCACAGCTGACACTCAGCGGACATACACACGGCGGACAGGTATCTATCTTCGGATGGTCGCCGGCCTCGTTCACCTACGACGTGTGGGGCGGCTGGGACCAAGAGGGCGCACAGGCCATGTTTGTCAGCACGGGAATGGGTAGCCTCATCCCCTTCCGCCTCAACATGCCCGGCGAAATCGTCGTCATCACGCTGAAGAAGAAGTGACCATAGAAAGAATATGAAACGACTACTATACTGTATCTACCAGGTCGTGGTGGCCTTCCCCGTCACCATCGTCATGACCATTTGGACAGCACTGCTCGTGGCCATGGGCTGCACGCTGGGCAACGGCCACTACTGGGGCTACTACCCCGGCCGCTGGTGGGCTCGCGTCATCGTTCGCGCCTTCCTGCTGCCCGTCAAGGTTGAAGGACGGGAACATCTGGAGCCCAACCAGTCGTATGTCTTCGTGGCCAACCACCAGGGGGCCTTTGACATTTTCCTCATCTACGGATTCCTGGGCCGCAACTTCAAGTGGATGATGAAGTACCAGATACAGAAGATTCCCTTCGTGGGCTACGCCTGCCGCAAGTCGCACCAGATAATGGTCGACAAGCGCGGCGTGGGTGCCGTACGCCGCACATACACCACGGCACGCCACATCCTGGAGACCGGCAACTGCTCAGTGGTGGTGTTCCCCGAAGGAGCTCGTACGTTCACCGGACACATGGGCCAGTTCCGCAAGGGTGCCTTTGCGCTGGCCGACGAGCTCCAGCTGCCCGTGGTGCCGCTGACCATCAACGGCTCGTTTAACGTCATGCCCCGCATGAAGGACTGGCACTTCGCCGCCTGGCATCCCCTGCAGCTGACCATCCACGCCCCCGTCTACCCCATCGGCCAGGGCACACAGAACGTGCAGGCCACCATGCGCCAAGCCTACGACTCCGTCATGTCGGCCCTCGTACCCGAATACCAAGGCTACGTCGAGAATCCCGACCAGTAGGAGCCATTGAACATTGAACATTGAGCATTGAACATTATTCTCCCCCGCAGGTCAATGCTCAATGGTCAATGTTCAATGGCCAATGTTCAATGTTCAATGGCCGGATATTTGCGTGTCCACCCGTCCCAGCGCAGACGCATGACCCCGAAGAAGGCCTCGCCAAAGATGCCACTCGACATCTTGCTGGTGCCCTCGCGGCGGTTGACGAAGATGACGGGCACCTCCTTGAGCCGGAAGCCTATCTTGTAGGCCGTGTACTTCATCTCTATCTGGAAGCCGTAGCCACGGAAGCGAATCTTGTCCAGCTCCATCGTCTGCAGCACCCGACGGCGGTAGCACACGAAGCCCGCCGTCGTGTCGTGGATGTCAAAGCCCGTAATCATGCGGACATACATCGATGCGAAGTACGACATCAGCACCCGGCCCATAGGCCAGTTCACCACGTTCACGCCACTCACATAACGGCTGCCGATGGCCAGGTCGTTGCCCTCGTCGGCGCAGGCCGCATAGAGGCGTGGCAGGTCGTTGGGGTCGTGACTGAAGTCGGCATCCATCTCAAAGACATAGTCGTAGCTACGCTCCAAGGCCCAGCGGAATCCCGTGATATAGGCCGTTCCCAGGCCCAGCTTACCGCTGCGCTCCACCAGAAACAGGCGGTCGCCGAACTCCTCCTGTGCCATCATCCCCTTGACGATAGCCGCCGTACCGTCTGGCGAGCCGTCGTCGATGACCAGGATATGGAAACACTTGTCCAGCCCAAACACGGCCCGGACTATCTTCTCGATGTTCTCCTTCTCGTTGTACGTCGGGATAATGACGATACTATCACTTGCATGCATGGCACTCACGATTAGCTTTTCGGGCGCAAAGGTACGAAGAAAATAAGAATTAGGGTTAAGAATTAAGAATTATTTCGTAACTTTGCAGCCCATTGACTATGAGCATTCAGGATTTATTGAGCATTTATGGCACGCTGCCACAGGTAAGCGTGCTGGCCGGCATGCAGGAGAAAGCGTCTGCACGGACGGTTTTTCTGGAGGGTTTGAAGTGTTCGTCGGCAGCCATGGTGTTTGCCGCACTCAAGGGAAAGCTGACGACGACGGCACTCTTTGTGCTGCAAGACGCCGACGAGGCTGGCTATTTCTACCACGACCTGACACAGCTGTTAGGCGACCGGCAGGTACTGTTCTTCCCCAGCAGCTATCGGCGGGCGGTGAAGTACGGCCAGCGCGACGCTGCCAGCGAGATACTTCGCACGGAAGTGCTGGCCGCCCTGTCGGCCAGCAGTCAGGGGCTGTACATCGTGACCTACCCGGAGGCGCTGGCCGAACTGGTGGTGTCGAAGTCACAGTTAGACGACCGCATGGTGGTGCTCAGTCAGGGCGACACGGTAGATGTCGACCAGACGACAGACATGCTGCGCACGCTGGGATTCCGCGAGGTGGACTATGTCTACGAGCCGGGGCAGTTTGCCCTGCGCGGCAGCATCCTGGATGTCTATTCATATAGCAGCGAGCTGCCCTGCCGCGTGGATTTCTTCGGCGACGACATCGACTCCATCCGAACCTTTGAGGTGGACACGCAGCTGTCGAAGGACCGTCTGCAGCGCGTGGAGCTCGTGCCGGAGCTGGCCGTGGAGGAGCGCAAGGAGCCAGTGTTCACCTTTCTGCCAGACGACACACTCCTGGTAGTCAAGGACTTCCTCTATGCCTGCGAGGCCGTGGGCCGCACCTACGACGAGGGCTTCTCACAACAGGCTCTGAAGGAGCGCTTAGAGGGTGCCACGGAACAGGAACAGCGCGAACTCAACGCCCTGATGAACAAGGAGATGCAGCTCATCACAGGTTCGCAGTTCACCCGCGAGGCATCAGCACTGCGCCGCGTGGAGTTCGGCAGTCACCCCACGGGTGTGCCCGGTGCCACCATCACCTTCCACACCGAGCCCCAGCCGCAATTCCACAAGAACTTTGAGCTGTTGGCGCAGTCGCTGTCCGAGCGGCTGCACGACGGCTACCGGCTCTGCATACTGGCCGACAGCACGAAGCAGCTGCAACGTCTGAAGGACATCTTCAGCGGCGAAGGGCAGGAGGTCAGTACCATCCAGCAGGCTACCGGCGGTACACCTATCGACTTCCAGCCCATAGAGCGCACGCTGCACGAGGGTTTCATCGACCACGACCTGCGGCTGTGCGTATTCACCGACCATCAGATATTCGACCGTTTCCACAAGTACAGCCTGCGCAGCGACAAGGCCCGCAGCGGCAAGGTAGCCCTGACGCTCAAGGAGATTCAGCAGTTTGAGATTGGCGACTACGTGGTACACATTGACCACGGCATCGGCAAGTTTGGCGGCTTGGTACGCATGCCGTTGGCCAACACCCAGCACCCAACACCCAACACCCAGCAGTACCAAGAGATGCTGAAGATACAATACGAGGGTGGCGGCACCATCTACGTCAGCATCCACTCGCTCTACAAGGTGTCGAAGTACAAGTCGCAGGACGGCAGCCAGCCGCCCCGGCTGTCACACCTGGGCACGGGCCAGTGGGAGCGCATGAAGGAGCGCACGAAGACGAAGCTCAAGGACATCGCCCGCGACCTCATCAAGCTCTATGCCGCCCGTCGCCAGCAGCGCGGCTTCGCCTATTCGGCCGACACGTTCATGCAGCACGAGCTGGAGGCATCGTTCCTCTACGAGGACACCTCCGACCAGCTGAAGGCCACTCAGGACGTGAAGGCCGACATGGAGCGTGCGCAGCCCATGGACCGTTTAGTATGCGGCGACGTGGGTTTCGGCAAGACGGAGGTGGCGGTACGTGCGGCCTTCAAGGCGGCCTGCGACTCCAAGCAGGTGGCCGTGCTGGTGCCGACGACGGTGCTGGCCTACCAGCACTACCAGACGTTCAGTGGTCGGCTGAAGGGCATGCCCGTCCGGGTCGACTACCTGTCGAGGGCCCGCAGCGCCAAGCAGACATCAGCCGTGCTCAAGGACCTGGCCGACGGCAAGGTAGACATCATCATCGGCACGCACAAACTCATCGGCAAGAACGTGAAGTTCAAGGACCTGGGCCTGCTCATCATCGACGAGGAGCAGAAGTTCGGTGTCTCAACCAAGGAGAAGCTGCGCCAGCTGAAGACCAACGTCGACACGCTGACCATGTCGGCGACACCCATTCCACGCACCCTGCAGTTCTCGCTGGTGGGTGCCCGCGACCTGAGCATCATCCACACACCACCGCCCAACCGCTACCCCATCCAGACGGAGATACACACCTTTGCGGCCGACATCATTGCCGATGCCATCAACTTCGAGATGTCGCGCAACGGCCAGGTGTACTTTGTCAACCCCCGCATCAACGACCTCCAGCGCGTCAAGGAGCTGATAGGAAAGTATGTGCCCGACGCCCGCGTTGCCGTAGGCCACGGCCAGATGAAGCCCGACGAGCTGGAGCAAATCATCCTCGACTTCCAGAACTACGAGTATGACGTGCTGCTCTCGACGACCATCATCGAGAACGGCATCGACATCCCCAATGCCAACACCATCATCATCAACGGTGCCCACCACTTCGGACTGGCCGACCTGCACCAGATGCGCGGTCGTGTGGGCCGTGGCAACCGCAAGGCGTTCTGCTACCTGCTGGCCCCGCCGCTGGCAGCGCTGCCCACCGAGACGCGCCGACGCCTGGAGGCCCTGGAGCAGTTCAGCGACCTGGGCTCCGGCATCCACATTGCCATGCAGGACTTAGACATCCGAGGTGCGGGCAACCTGCTGGGTGCCGAGCAGTCGGGATTCATTGCCGACCTGGGCTACGAGACGTATGTCAAGATATTGCAGCAGGCCGTGGTGGAACTGAGGAATGAGGAAACCTTCCCCTCCCAAGGAAGAACCTCCCCCATCCCCTCCCAAGAAGGGGGGACCGGTATGTCTGCTAATGGCAATGCCAAGCGCGTTTCCTCCCAAGCAGGAGCAGTTAATACAGGATTGGATAATGGCGGTATGTACGTCAGCGACTGCTCGTTAGAGAGCGACCTGCCCATGTACTTCCCCGATGGCTACGTGCCGAGCGACTCAGAGCGCATGCTGCTCTACCGCGAGCTGGACGGCCTGCACACCGACGAGCAGCTGGCCGCCTACCGCTCACGGCTCATCGACCGTTTCGGCCCGGTGCCCCAGGAGGGCGAGGAACTGATGCGTGTGGTGGCGTTGCGCCGTCATGGCAAGCAGTTAGGATGCGAGAAACTGATGCTCCGTCAAGGACGGATGAGCCTCTACTTCGTGTCACAGCCCAACAGCCCGTACTACCAGAGCGATGCCTTCGACAGCATCCTCTCGTTCGTGGCCCGCAACCCACGTCGCTGCCAGTTCCACGAACAGCACGGGCGCCGCTCCATGGTGGTCAGCAACGTGCCCAGCGTAGCGGCTGCCGTAGCCCTGCTGACGGACATACAGCATTCTACCCAGCAAGTCCGCTGAACAGGCGTGCCACCTCGCAGAGCTCCGCATACCACGCTTCGCCGAAGCGGCGGATGAGGGGCTCGCGCAAGAACTGATAGACGGGAAGGCCCAGCGCCTTCCCTTTTTCTACGGCATCATGACAGACGTCCCAGCGGTGGTAGTTGAGGGCCACGGTGCCATTGTCGAACACTTTTTCGCGAATAGGATAGAGCGCACAGCTGATGGGCTTCGCAAACCGCGTGCGCCCGCCGCGGCAGGCCCGTTCGAGGGCACACAGGCAGTTGTCGCCGTCGTAGCAGGTGAACACACAGTCGCGTCCCCGAACGATGCTCGTCACCATGTCGCCGTCGCGGTCGGCATATGCCACGCCCTGGCGGTCGATGACGGCCTGTGCCGATGCCGAGAGGTCAGGCCATACGGCATCAAGGCACTCCTCTATCTGGCCTATCTCGTCGAGGGTCACGGGGGCACCGGCATCACCCTCCACACAGCAGATGCCCTTGCACTTCTCGTAGTCGCAGCAGAAGCACTCGGTGATTATCTCAGAAGACAGGAGCACGCCCCCGACCTCGATGATGGGTGTTACCTTTGTTACCATATTATTGGGGTTATTCCGTTCTGCTGCAGATACGCATTGCAGCGCGAGAACTGGTGCTGGCCGAACCAGCCGCCACGGTTGGCGGAGAGCGGCGACGGGTGTACCGACTCCAGGACGAGGTTGCACGAGCGGTCGACCATGGCGGCCTTCGAGCGGGCATAGCCACCCCAGAGCATGTACACCAGGTGCTGGCGCCCAGTGGCCAGCGCCCGTATGGCGGCATCGGTAAACGTCTGCCAGCCCAGCGTCGCATGACTGTTGGCCTGATGGGCACGGACGGTCAGCGTGGCGTTGAGCAGCAGCACGCCCTGACGGGCCCACCGCTCCAGGTTTCCCGACGTGGGTATGGCTATGCCGAGGTCGTCGTGCAGCTCCTTGAAAATGTTCTGCAGCGACGGCGGGAAGGGCACGCCATCCTGCACCGAGAAGCTCAGTCCGTGGGCCTGGCGCGGCTCATGGTAGGGGTCCTGCCCGATGATGACCACCTTCACGCGGTCGAAGGGGCAGAGGTTGAAGGCGTTGAAGATATACGGTCCGGGCGGATAGCATGTCACCGCCTTATACTCGTTGCGCACCGCCGTGGTGAGCTGTGCGAAGTACGGTTTCTCAAATTCGTCGGCGAGCTGTACCCGCCATGTGGGTTCTATCTTGACGTTTGCCATTGCTTAGAGGGTTAGTGGTCGGCGGCAAAGATGCGGATGGCCGCCACGAGGGCATCGTTCTCGTCGGGAGCCTGGGCGGTGATGCGGAAGAAGTGGGGCGACAGCCCGTAGAAGTTGGCGCAGTCGCGGATGAGCATGCCGTGCTCGTGGAGCAGGTAGAACTTGAGGTCGGCAGCCGTGAAGCGCTCACACTCGCAGAGCATGTAGTTGGTCTTGGTCTCGAATACCCGGATGCCGTCTATCTGGCGCAGCGCCGTGTGCAACCGCTCGGTCTCGGCCATGTAGGCAGGCAGGTCGGTCACCGCCGGCTGCCCTTCGGTCAGCAGGAAACAGCCCGCCTCGATGGCCAGCGCACTCACGGCCCACGGGTGTTGCAGGGTGCGCAGCAGCTGTATGACCGAAGGGTGTGCGGTGATGTAGCCCAGCCGCAGTCCGGGCACGGCATAGGTCTTGCTAAACGAGTGGAGTATGATGAGGTTGGTCAGCGACTGCATCTCGCGGGCCTTGAGCAGGGGCTCCTCGGTGTATGCCTCGAACGACTGGTCGACCACGAACATGTAGCGCGGTGAGCGGCGCACCAGATAGTCCATGAAGCCCTTCATGAGCACGTTACCCGACGGGTTGTTGGGGTTGCAGAGCCAGTAGACGCGGTTCTTGGGCAGCTCCGACAGGTCGTCGTTGTTCTCGTAGGATATGATATGCTGGTTGAGCCGACAGGCATCGGCATACTCGTTGAACGTAGGCTGCGGGATGACCGACGCACTGCCGTAATAGAGGCGCGCGATGAGATAGATGGCCTCGGTGGCCCCGCTGGTCACCATGACGGCCTGTGACGATATGCCCTCGTGCTGTGCGATGAGCCGTTCCAGTCGGCGTGGCTGCGGTTCCGGGTAGTTGTTGACGATGTCAAAGTGCGCGGCCATGTGTGCCTTGAGCGCACTGTGGTCGGCGTGCTGGTAGATGTTCGAGCTAAAGTTAAACCTGACCAGGTCGTTGTAGCGGTGCAGGTCGTCGCCGTGTCCTTCAATCATTTTCTGACGTGTATCGTTAATGTCTGCTTGTCAAAGGTGATGCCGTCGCGCTCCAGAAATCCGCCGAGCAAGCCCGCAGCGGCCAGCTCCTGGGGGGTGCCGACACTCAGCAGTCCGGGCTCCATGAGCCACAGGCGGTCGGCCACCTGCAGGGCCAGCTCGACGTCGTGGGTGGAGAGGAAGACGGTCTTCTGCTCGCTGACGGCCAGCCGCCTGAGCAGCTGCATCATCTCCACCTTGCTGGGAAAGTCGAGAAAGGCCGTCGGCTCGTCCAGGTAGATGACGGGCGTCTGCTGTGCCAGAGCCTTGGCTATCATGCACTTCTGGCGCTCGCCGTCGCTCAGCGTGTGGAGCTTGCGGCGGCGCAGGCCGCCGATGCCCACCAGCGTCATGGCCTCGTCCACCAGCTGGTGGTCGTCGGCATTCAGGGTGCCCCAGAAGCCCGTATATGGCGAGCGTCCCATGCCCACCATTTCCTCGACGGACATGTTGCGCACGTCGGGCTTCTCGGTCAGCACCACGCCGATGAGTCGACTCAGCTGGCGGTCGCTGAGCGTGTCGAGGGCTACCATGTGGCTACGGCCGTCGGCTCCTGTCTCATGGCTGTCGAGCAGGATAGTGCCACCCAGCGGCGGCTGGAAGGCCGATAGCGTGCGCAGCAGTGTCGACTTGCCGATGCCGTTCTGCCCCAGCAGACAGGTCAGCTCGCCACGCTCAATGGTGGCCGACAGCTCGGTGGCCACCACGTGCCTGTGGTGTGCCGTCTTGTAGCCGATGGTCAGATGGTCTAACTGTACGCTCATGATATTCAGCTGCCAAAGGTACGAAATATTGGGCGAACGGCAAAGGAAAAGCACAAAAATTTACACGCTATAGCGCCGTATGAGGTCGGCAAAGAGTGCATTCTGCTGCAGGACGGCCTTGTTGCCGGTCATCAGCAGCTGCTTGCGTGCCCTGGTCATGGCCACGTTGAGCTTGCGGTCGATGACGCAGCCGTCCTCCTCGAAGCAGTTGGCCGTCAGGAAGTCGAGCTGGTAGGCTTGCTGGACGGTGAACGAATAGATGATGACATCGCGCTGCGAGCCCTGATAGCGCTCGACGGTGTCTATCGACACATCCATCAGCGCCGGTATGGCCAGTCGCTCCGTCTCACGGCGAATCATGGCTATCTGGTTGCGATAGGGCACGATGACGCCCACCGTCGTGGCGGCATCGAAGCGGTCGCTGCCATACTGGCGGTAGATGCGCCGCAGCAGGTCGGCCACGATGCGGGCCTCGGCGGTGTTCACCTTGTCGCTGGTGGTCAGGTTGCGGCACGGCTCGGAGGGCAGGAACAGCACGCGCCGCCGTTGCAGCAGCACGTCCAGCGCGTCCTCGGCGGGCTGGTCGTAGTGGAGCGACGTGTCCAGCTGGTGCTCGCAGGGCACGGGCATGAGCTGTTCGCGGCGGTAGAAGTGTTCGTTGGGGAAGGCGGCAATGTCGGGGTGCATGCGCCCCTGGCGGCGCAGGATGCCGGTGAAGTCGGTGCGCCCCAGCTGCTGTTCGCGGCGCAGCAGCTGCTCGAAGAGCGACTGGCGGCAGTCGTGCAGGCGAGGCTCGCTGTCGGGCTGCTGCACGACGGCGGGCAGCTGCTTGTGGTCGCCGATGAGGATGAAGCGGCCGATGTGGTCGTTGACCAGCAGACCCACCAGGTTGGGGGCGATGATTTGCGACGCCTCGTCGACCATGCACACGGCGAAGCGCTTGAGCTGCAACACGTAGGGTTGCGAGAGCAGCATCGACGTGGTGGCCACCACCACGCGCATGTCGGCCAGCAGCTGGCGGATGGTCTCCAGGCGAGGGCGGTCGCCGAGGGCATGGTCAAGCAGTCGGCCGTGGTAGCGCTCGTCGCACGACGCGCCGCTGCCCAGCCGCAGGTAGTCGATGCCGGCGGCGGTCAGCATGCCGCAGATTTCGTCGACGGCGCGGTTGGTATAGGCCGTCAGCAGCACCGACGCGGGGCGGTCGCCGTCGGCATGTGCCAGCGACTCCTCGACGAGGAAGCGCAGGGCCATCGACGTCTTGCCCGTGCCCGGCGGCCCCTGCAGCAGGAAATAGTCGCGGGCCTGCAGGGCGCGAAGCACGATGTCGTCGTAGTGAGGGTGATAGCTGCGTGTCAGCTGCAGCGTGGCATCGCGCCGTGGCTGGCGGATGCCTAACAGCAGGTCGCGGCGCTCCTGGCGGGCGCTGCAGAAGCTGTAGACCGACCGCAGGGCCGACGTGGTGCCGATGTCTGACGAGGCATGCTCCACGACGTAGCGGCCCGTGTCGAGCAGCCGCTCGTCCTGCTGGCTGTTGAGCAGCCGCAGGCGCACGGTGGTGTCGGTCAGCTGGTCGATGACGCCCTTGTAGAGTATGTGGCGCCGCACGTCAGGCTGTCCGTCGCAGGGGTAGATGTAGACCATGTCGCCCTGCCGGAAGTTGGGCACGCCGCCGTCGCTCACCAGCCGGCCGTCGTCGACCACCAGGATGGTGCCGGCATCCTGCTTCTCGGCCAGCGGCATGTTCCACAGGTCGGCCACGGCCCCGCCCTGTCCCTCCTGCACGCCGACCTTCTGGGCCAGCTGTTCGCGGAAGACGAAGGTCAGCAGGCGCTCCACATAGTCGCGCTCGCCTTCGGTCAGCTGACCGAAGGCCCGCAGCACACGGTCGGCCTCGGGGTAGACGTAGCGATAGAAGAAGGCCGACCGCTTGGGGTCCTCCAGCAGTTGGTCGGCACGCAGCTGGTGGGCAACGGTGCGGAAGCCGTCGCGGGCACAGGCCACCTCCTGGGCCACGATGCGGTTGCGCAGGCGGATGGCCTCGCGAAAGAGCTGCTGGTAATAGTTGACGGCCACGAGGCCCTCGCGAGCCGGATAGCGCGAATAGAGCAGACGGATGTCGAGGCGGTCGGCCGACAGGTGGAAGTTGTAGCGCAGCACCCCGTAGTAGAGCAGCAGCTGCACGTAGTGGGCCTCGCTGTAGTTGCCCCAGCGCTTGCCCGACTTCTGCTCCACGAGCAGGCGCATGTCGGAGGTCATCAGGTCAACGCGCCCCTGCAGGCCCAGCTGCTCGCAGACGAACGACGGCTCCAGGAGTGCCTTGGCCAGGTCGTAGCCAGCCTCGGCCAGCACGCCGACGGCCTCGCGGATGTGCTGCACCTGCTGCCAGGCGTCGGCCTTGAACTGGGCGGCGTTGAACGACGGACAGGTGCAGAACTGCACGGCCTGCTCGCGGAAGGAGCGCTGCATGGTGGACCCGAAGTCGGGCATGGCCGGTGCGTGGTGTATCTGCTCGTCGAGGGCCGCACCGGCAAAGTTTCCCAGCAGGATGGGCTGTGTGTTGGCACGGGGCTTCAGACGGGCCAGCAGGTAGGCCAGTGGGTGGTGGCCATAGTCCTGGAAACAGGCGGCCACGGACGATATGTCGACCAGGAAGTCGGGCTCCACAACCACGAGGCCGGGCACGATGGTGTCGCCCTCGCGATGACCGTCGAGCAGGTTGAGCTGCATGCCCTGGCGCAACAGCTGTGGCAGCGTGTCGTCGGTCATGCTGACCATGACGGGGCCCTGGTCGGTGGCGGCAGTCAGCGTGGTGTCTTCCCAGTCGGTCACCACACAGCGCACGTAGGGCAGCCGGTCGGCATGCTGCGCGTCGTAGGGCTTCGGCCGCTGGGGAATGCGTGTGAGCAACTCGTGGGGTATGGCGGCATGGAACACCGCCGCCACGAACTGCGTCAGGGCACGCACGTCGTACAGCCAGTCGGCGGTGGTCAGCGTGTCGCCACCGTTCGAGTGGCGGCGCATGGTCTGAATGGCGATGCGGTCGGCCAGGGCGATGGCTCGTTCGCGGCAGAGGTAGTCAACCTGTGCAAACACGTTGCCAAAGGCGTGGGGCGTGTCGCGCAGGGCCTCGCCGCAGGCCAGCACCAGCGTCTGGTGCATATAGCGCAGGGCTGCCGCCGACGGCTCCACGGTCGACAGCTCCACACAGCGTCCAAAGAGTTCGGATACCTTCATTTAGGCGACAAAGGTAATGCAATTCGGGGGAACGACAAAGGAAAACGGTGCTTTTTTTCACACCGCCACTGCCCCTGCCCCTGATGGGAGGGGAGCGGCGTTCGGGATGGGGGTGCACGCGGCCTGCGAGGCAAAACCTCGCAGCACGGTAGGAGCGGACAGGAGAAAAATGAGGGTGCCGCCCGGCACCCTCCAAGTTAGTATGTTATGAAAAATTTGAGAGAATCCTTTGACCCCTTGGTCAAAGCGTTGTCGCCAGTAACAGCTTCACAGCTTGTCGGCCGACGGTGTTTAATAAACATGTTTTATAATAGAGAAAGCATAGAATTGTCACTTAATCCTTAGCGCGCACAGGCACCATCACATTGGTGCTGTCGACGCTCGGCACACTGGCATTGTCGGCCTGCACGGGACGAACCATGGTCACCGAGTCAACCTGCTGCTGGGCCATGCCGGGCGTGTCGTTCCACGACGAGTCCCACGGGGCCTGCAGGGCACCACCTACGGTCAGGATGATAGCCACCACGGCGGCGGCCTTGAACAGCGGCATCAGCCGCTGCGACAGGCTGACCTCAACGGCCTTGACCTGCTGCGGACGGAAGGCTTCGCCGGCCTCCGGGCCGAGCTGCGCCATGAGGCGACTGTCGAAGTCGTCGCCGAGCGACGGCTGCTCCATGTCCGCATCGTAGCTGAACAACGGGCGCAGACGCTCCATATCAGCAGGCAGCTGCTCCTGAGCGAAGAATGCCCGCAGTATGCGCTCCTCCTCCAGCGAGGTCTCTGCCTGCCAGTAGCGCTCTAACAGTTGTTCTATATACTTGTAGTCCATTGTCTTCTTTTTGCTCTTTCTATCTATCATGACGAATGGAAAAGGCAAAAGTTACAGCAGAGGCGAAAAAAAGTTTGCCCGCCCTTGGTTTTTCGCCCGTTTTTTCGTACTTTTGCAGTTGGGCAGACCCCCAAAAGGGCCCTGTAGTCAGGGGTCAGCACCGCCCGCCACGCATATCAGCACCGCCCGCTGCCAATATCGGCAGCGGGCGGTACTGATATTAGCAGCGGCCGCTGCTAATAGGTTTGGACGGGGGTAACGCCCGGTTTGGGCGGGCCTGTCGCCTGGTTTGGGCGGGGGTAACGGCTGGTTTGGACGGGCCTGGCAGCCACTTTGGGCGGGGGTAACGCTGGGTTTGGGCAGCCCCGGCGGCCACTGGGGGCGGGCATGGCCGCCGGCGGGCGGCGGCCCGCTGTTCCGCGAGGTTTTGCCTCGCGGCACGGCAGCAGCACGGCGGCGACCCGCGAGGCTGAACCTCGCGGCACAGTGGCGGCACGGCGGCGACCCGCGAGGCAAAACCTCGCGGAACAACAGCGCCGGGTCATTGGCGGACTATTGGTGGTGGGTGACGGCCTGACGCATCTCCTTCAGCAGGTCGGAGGCGAAGATGAAGTCAGTCAGCCGCTTGTTGGTGGACTCCATGATGTCGGCCGACACGCCCTGCCACTCCTTGCGGCCCTCGTAGATGAAGATGATATTCTCGCCAATGCCCATGACGGAGTTCATGTCGTGGGTATTGATGATGGTGGTCATGTTAAACTCGCGGGTGATGCCGTGCAGCAGCTCGTCGATGACCAGCGACGTCTTGGGGTCGAGACCGCTGTTGGGCTCGTCGCAGAACAGATACTTGGGGTTGAGGGCGATGGCACGGGCGATGGCCACGCGCTTCTGCATGCCGCCGCTGATTTCGCCGGGATACTTGTCCTCGGCACCGACCAGATTGACGCGGTCCAGGCAGTCCATGGCCCGCTGCTGGCGCTCGCGGAGGTTCATCGACGAGAACATGTCGAGCGGGAACATGACGTTCTCCAGCACCGAGAGCGAGTCGAAGAGCGCCGCCGACTGGAATATCATGCCCATCTCGCGGCGCATGTGTACCTTCTCCTGCTTCGACAGGCGCACGAAGTCGCGCCCGTCGTAGAGTATCTGGCCGCTGGTGGGCTCAAACAGGCCGACGAGGTTTTTCATCAGCACGGTCTTGCCGCTGCCGCTCTGGCCAATGATGAGGTTGGTCTTGCCGTCCTCAAAGACGGTGGAGATGTCCTTGAGCACTTCCAGGTCGCCGAAGCGCTTGCATAGGTTCTTGACTTCTATCATATTCTTTTTATTCTGGCAACGGACGACAGCCGACCATGACGGGCAGTCGGCTGTCGGCCGCCATCAACTTAATAGCTGGGTCAGGAAGACGTCGGAAAAGAGTATCAGCACGCTCGACATGACGACTGCGTCGGTGGATGCCTTGCCCACATTGACCGAGCCACCCTCGACGGTGTAGCCGTAGTAGGACGGCACGGCGGTGATGATGAAGGCAAAGAAGAGGCTCTTGATGATGGACATCCACACAAACCACGGCACGAAGTTGTGCTGGATGCCCGCCGTCAGGTCGTCGGGCACGATGATATGGCCGATGTAGGCCGTGCCGTAGGCTCCGATGATGCCCATGGCCGACGAGAATACCACCAGCAGGGGCATGATGGTGAGCATGCCCAGAATCTTGGGCAGGATGAGGTAGCACGCGGAGTTGACACCCATGATGTCGAGGGCGTCTATCTGCTGGGTGACGCGCATGGTGCCTATCTCCGAGGCGATGTTGGAGCCCACCTTGCCAGCCAGGATGAGACACATGATGCTGGACGAGAACTCGAGGAGCATGATTTCGCGGGTGGTGTAGCCGCTGACCCAGCGGGGCATCCACGGCGACTGGATGTTGAGCTTCATCTGGATGCAGATGACGGCACCGATGAAGAACGAGATGAGCAGCACGATGCCGATGCTGTTGACACCCAGCTGGGCCATCTCCTTGACATACTGCTTCCAGAACATGCGGAAGCGCTCGGGCACGGAGAACGTGCGCCCCATGAGCAGAATGAAGCTGCCAAAGGTGGTCAGCGCCGTATGCAGGTATTTCATCACTTGACTATGTGTTTCTTTCCGTTACGAATGAGCAGGCCACGGGCGGCGGCACCCACGCGCTGGCCCTGCAGGTTGTAGCACGGGGCGGCGGTGCTGTCGGCCTGCGGCGTGCTGACGGTGCGGATGGCCGTGGGGTCGGACGTCTCGGTGACCTTCAGCCGGTAGAAGGCATCCACCGTCTGCAGGTTGTGGACGTCGGTGCCGAAGATGGCCTCCACGTCGAAGTATTTATTGGTCAGGCGCGACGGCACGCTGCCCTCGCCGAAGGGGTCGGCCAGCAGCATGCGGCCCTTGCTGGTCACGACCCACACGCCATTGAGGCGCATGAGCTGCACGCCCCTGAGCAGCACGTAGTCGCCATAGTCGGCGGCGGTCAGCGTGGCGGGGTCTACCTCGCGCGGCTGCACCTCGCTGCCGGCCACGATGGTCAGGTTGTCGGCCGTAGTGGTGCCGCTGATGCCTACGGCCTGCGGCATGTTGTTAGGCTGGTCGAAGCGCACAAAGAGGGTGCCGCTGACCACGTCGTTGCGCTGCACGCCGAGGTCGACACCGGTGAGCATGAGGCAGCGCTCCGGCTCGCGGACGAACACCGTGGTGCCCTGGGTATAGAGCACCTCGGCATTGTTGAGCTGCAACAGGGCCTCGGTGCCGGCCTCCAGCTGGCAGAAGTCGGTCAGGCTGAGGGCCTCCAGCGCCTCGACGGTCACCTCGCAGGTGGCCGTCAGCCCGTTGTCGGCGGTGGCGGTGATGGTGCATGTGCCTACCGACACGCCCGTCACGAAGCCCTGCTCATTGACGGTGGCCACGCTTTCGTCGCTGCTCGTCCACGTCACGGTGTACTCTGCCGAGGCGGGGGTAGCCGTCAGCACAAGCTGCTGCGACACGCCCTGACCGACGCTGAACGTGGCGGGCAGGCTGAGGGCACTGAGCACAAAGGTGTTGGCGATGTCGAAGGTGACCACGCCGTCGGTCATCGTGATGTTCTCAAGACCCCACTTGGTGTCCTCGCCCGACCACGACTTCAGGCTGGCGGGCGACGTGGTGCTGTCCAGACGGCGCACGTTCCTCGTGCCGGGGAAGAGGTCGGAGCCGGCGGCTATCCACTCGCCATACGACTGCTTGGGGCCGTCGGCACGGATGACCTCGTAGTAGTTGTGCGCTGGGTTGGCATTGACCGTGTTGCCGTTCCACGACGTCATGCTCCACACCGACTCGTTGGTCTTGTCGACACGGTGGACCAGCATGCCGCTGCCGGGCAGGTTGGCATCCCACTTAAAGACGTTCTTCTGGCGGTTCTCAAAGAGGAAATACTCGTTCGCTACCGACGAGTTGATGCGGTAGCCGGTGTTGCTGGTGTAGAGGGGGTCGAGCGTGTAGCTGCCCTCGGCATCGATGGTCACGGGGTCGCTGTCGGTGAAGCCCACGTCCCAGCGCTCGTAGAGCGAGTAGCCCACGGGCGTGCGACCACGGTTGTAGTAGCTGCCACCGGCCATCACCGACCATTCGCCGGGGTGGTTGCTCTCGCCGCCGCTCTGCGCATAGTCGGTGTCGTAGAAGTCGGGCAGGCCCAGCACGTGGCTGAACTCATGGCAGATGGTGCCGATGCCGTCGATGCAGTGGTCGCCGGACTTCCAGCCATACATCTCGGTGGAGCTGGCATAGTCGGCCAGGTAGACATCGTCCTTGACGATGTAGTAGCCGTTGTCGTGGACTACCGAGCGGTGGGGCCACCAGAGGCTGCCGTCGTTGCCGCTATAGTTGGCACCGTAGCCGGCAACCATGAAGAATATCATGTCGACGAAACCGTCGCCGTCGCGGTCGTAGTCGGCAAAGTTGATGTCAGCGTCGGCCTTGTTGACCACGTCGGCCAGGATGGCGGCCGACTGGTTGCCGCCCTTGTCCTTGGTGAAGTCGGCGGTGTAGGGACCGTAGACGTCGAACTCGGGCACGAACTTACCCATCGAGTTGTCGGAGAAGTAGTCGCGCACACTGCCGGTATAGGTCTGCTTCTGACCATAGGAATTGTTGAAGCCGGTGTAGCCCTCCTGGTTCACCATGTCGGTGATGATGTCCTTGTAGTCGGAGCGCGAGAACTGCTGGTCGGTGAACTCGATGAGGATGAGCAGGCCCTTGAAGTTGTTGTAGTCGTAATGGGCGGCACGGTTGCCCTGCCTGGAGGCAGCCAGCCGCTGGCGCTTCTGGGCCTCGCGCTGCTCGACGAGCTGCTTCATGCGGGTACGCTCGGCGGTCATCTGCGGCACCTGGTGCTTGGCCAGCGAGGCCACAAACGACTGCTCACGGGCATCGCGCCCGGCGGCATCGTGGGCCACCTGCGACGTGGCCGTCAGCCGACCGCCCTGCAGCTGGGCGTAGACGTAGTAGCCAGCGCCGTTCTTCACCACACTATAGCCGTCGGCCGTCGTGCTGTAGTTGAGCCACTCGTCGCCGTGCAGGCGCAGCGTCACTGTCGTCCCGTCGGGCTGCGTAACAATCGTCGCTCCCCGGTGGGCAGGGACGGCCCAAAGTGTTGCCGCCGCAAGCAGCAGCACCACTGCTATCATGTTCAGTCGTTTCATCATGTCCTGTTTCGCCTTTTAAGTTGTATAATGGCCGCAAAGGTACGAAAAAGTGGCGACAAACCACCACTTTTATACATTAATTAATAAAGAGGCACCCGTGGGGGCGCCTCTCTGTCTGTGGCCGTAAAGCTGCCTGCGGCATGCGGTAGGCTCGATACTTCTTATTGTACTTTACCACCATAGCCTTCTATCCTGTTCCATACCATTTGCATCACTTCCTTGTGCGAGAATGTCTCTCCTCGTTCAAACTCAAGTTCGCCCTCATCAATGTCAGTCAATGCCTCATCCACAGAACGAGGCAGACCTGCCGGCAAAGAAAACTTCTGACCACTATTCCGTTCTGACGGAGCCACCATGCCCGATACTGGCTCTGCAACCAACACGGTGTCATTGGCATCGTATTTATCATTAGCTATCTTATCCATAGTAAGTATTATTCTGCTTTGCAAAGGTAAGCATTTCCCTCGTAACCTCCAAACAATTGACGAACAAAAAGATGGCAACCCGCTTAGAGTTGCCATCCTATTCTTAACAAGGTCTGACGCGTTTACTTCACCATGACCTTGCGGACGCTGCCGTCGGCCATCTTCACAATGTTCAGGCCCTTCTGCGGAGCCGAATACTGCTTGCCGTCAAGCGTGTAGTAGGTGGCGGCTGCTGTGCTGCCGGTCACGGTCTGCACACCCTTGATGCCAGTGGATGCACCGATGGTGGTCTTGGCAGCATTGATGATACTGCCATCGCTCTTGTCGATGAGCAGGGCAACGACGCTCAGCTTCGACTTGTCCTGGATGACGCTCTTCGACGTGATGTCAGCATCGTAGCTATAGGAAAGGGCCTCGTTGGCAGTAAACTGGGTAGGCACAGAGAGGTCCATGCCGTTCTGGATGCCCCAGGCAGCCACAGGCACGTGGTCGAACTCAATGCCCGAGACCCGCGAAGCGCCATTGTACCAGAAGTCAAATCCCTTATAGTCTGCATTGCCGCTCAGATAGTTGGCCTGCGACCAACTGCTGCCCGTGCCTGTGAGTCCGTCCTCGACGAGCACGAAGGCAACACCGTAGTTGGCATTGTCGTCGTTATAGTAGAAGGTGGAGGTGGCGTTCATGGAGATAGCCTTCTGCTGGTCGTCAGTCCAGTTAGCCGTTACGTCAACCTTGCCGGGCACCACCACCTCAAAGAGGGTAGGCAGGACGTACTGGAAGTTTTGCGGATGAGGATAGAGGTCGAGCGAACGGTTGATGAACGAACTGGGGAACGAACCTACCCCACTGAGGATAGGGCTGTAGTCGGATATCTGCATGGGGTCATTGTAGTGGACGGCGATGAGCACCACCTTGTCGCCATAGTTCTCATGAACCCACTTCAAGCCCTCGAAGCCTACGGGGCACCAGCCGCACCACGTGCCAGTGAATTCCTCGATGACGGGAACCACGGTGGTTGATTGCGTCATGCAGATGACATAACCCGACGCCGAGTTGATGTTGGCGGTGTTCGGCTGACCGTTAATCTTGGTGATGGTGATGGTCTTGGCATACTTGGCTGCCTGGCTTTCGCTGCCAAGGTTGAAGTTGACACTGCTGATGCCGTTGAAGGGGATGTTCAGACCGTTGGCTGTCTTCTCCTCGCCGGCAACGCCATTGGTGGTTACGGTGTACGAGAGGCTGCTGATGGTCTGCAAGCCAGTATTAGTGACTTTCACTGATGCCACGCAGTCTTCGCCAGCCTTGCTATAAATCGTGCCGAAGTCGGCAGGCGTGGCGCAATAGTCCACGATGTTGGCACCCTCAGCAAGCACCATAAAGGCCAGCTTACCGAAGCCATAACCGTTCAGGTCTTCCCATTCCATATTGCCGGGAGAACTGATAAGGAAGGCATTGGGAGCATCCTGCTTACCACAGCACATGATGGGATAAGCATTAGAGCTGGTGACACAATAGCCAATGTAAAAGCCTTCGTTGTTGACGGCATAGGGGGTGTTGAGCATGATGTCGTTGACACCATCCTCAAGCGACTTCACCGACTGGCTGTAGTCGGCAGCAGCCAGCGTGGCAGGCTTTGTCTTGGAAATCCACACGCTGGCATCGCTCATCGTGGCTCCTATGCCCTCATAGACATAGATACGTACGGCCTTGATGGTGGCACTGCCAAGCTGTTCGTGGTTGGCGGGCACATAGATGCCGGTCATGAACGTCATGTTGGGCGTTCCCGTACCAATAGAATTAGAGTTGGCCAGGTCAGCCTCGGTCATGTAGCCCCACCACACCTGACCTTCGGCGGGGGTAATGGTGGCACGATGGGTCTGCACCTGCGGGGTCTGCAACACGGGAGCAGTCTCCCGGACGCCCTTCTGCCATACTTGTGCCTGGGCACACACGGCTGCCATAAGGGCAACCACAAGAAGTAACTGTTTCTTCATAATGCTTACGGTTTAATGAGTAAATATAACTAAACTTGGCGGCAAAGGTACGAATTAGTAAGCAAACGACAAAGAAAAAGAGAAAGAATCTGCCACAGCCGGGCAAATTCTTTCTCCTTGTTGAGGAAACAGTTCCTATGTATTACTTCATCACAACCTTACGGGTGACGGTCTGACCGTTCTGGTACTTCACAGTCTGCACATAGATGCCATGAGCGGGACGGCTCACCTGACGGCCAGAGAGGTCGTGGTAGGTGACGGCGGCCACAGTCTGCTGGGCAGCCTCGCGGATGCTGATGCCCGTGGTCTCGCCGAGCTTGGCCTGGTTGGCATTGACCACAGCACCGGTGGTCTTGTCGATGAGCAGGGCGACGACCTTCAGCTTGCTGACATCCTGGATGACAGGCATGTAGCTGGTGTTGACGGCGTCGGCCAGCGAGAAGGCGTAGTGCAACTGGACGGGCTGCTCGGCAGTGGCGGCAGTGACGGCATTGCCGGAGCCACCAAGCTGCTCAGAGGTCAGCACGGCGACATCGTTGAACACGAGACCATAGATGGTGCTGCCACCATTGGTGAACTGGTCCATATACTGCGGATAGCCCATGGCACCATTAGCATAGTAGTTGCTCTGGCCCCAGTTGTCATTCTGCAGACCGTCGGCGGTAAGGATATACTCCACGGCATAGTTGCCCTCAACGAGGTCGAAGGGGAAGGTGACCTCGGCATTGATGTTGACCGTCTGCTGGTCGCTGCTCAGCTCAGAGGTGAAGGTGATGTCGGCATGACAGAACTGCTTGTTGCGGGCAGCAAGGTCGTCGGCAATGCCGAAGTCCTTCTGGCCATAGACAATGCCATAGTAGGCATCCACCTCGACGGCACGGTCCATCCAGCCTGCGGGGAATCCGCTCACCAAAGAGGGGAAGTTGTTGCTGGGCATTATCTCCATGTCGTCGCCGTTGTGGTAGCTCACAAGCACATACTCGTTAGGATAGAGCTCGGCGAGCTTCTCCAGACCGACATAGCCACGCGGGCAGTAGCCACACCACAGACCGGTGTACTCCTCAAGCAAGGTGCGCTTCTTGGGCACGCTGTTCAGGGCGACGACGGGAATGGTGGTGCTGTTGAGGGCATCCTCATTGGCGACACCATTGACCTTGTCGACCTTGACGACGAGCTCGTAGTTGCCCTTGCTGGCAATGGCAGGAACATCGAGGTTGAAGGTAGCGGTCTTGCCGAAGAAGCCATCGACATTGACGTTCACCGTCTGGCTGCCGTCCTGACCGGCCACGTTGTAGAGCACGTTGACCGTCTGGATGCCCTTGCTGCCGTGGTTGGTCACGGTGACGGGCACGGTGAACGTCTTACCGGTCATGACATACTGCTGCTCCAAATCGGAAACAGAAGCGGCGTTGGTCTTGACGGCACTACCGGCCAGCTTGACCTGGATGAGGGCACTGCCACCATAGCCCTCGACGACATCGAGCCACTTCAGGTAGCCGTCGGAGGTGTGGAGATAGAAGCCACCGGCATTGGCCTTGTTTGTGATGGCGATGGGCATGGCGTTCTCGTCAGACGAGGTATCAGTAATGGTCATCGAGTAGCCGACATAGACACCACCTTCGGGAATGAGGTAGGGCTTGTCGAGCGTCACGGTAATGAAACCGGCCTCGGCGGGCGTGACGGCCTTGACGGCCAGGTCGGCGACATTCTTGCCATTCTCGACACGCAGCTGCGAGGTCAGGAACACATTGAGGTCGGTGACGCCCTGGACCTGCTGCAAGGGGAAGGTGATGCTCTCAATGGCGGTGCCCACCACAGCGGGGTCGCCCAGGTGGATGGCCACGTCGTAGGTCTCGGGCTTGTAGTTGTTAGTGACGGTGTTGACGGCCTCGTCGCCAGTGTAGAAGCCATAGTCGATGCGGTTGTCGGCGGCACTGACGGTGGCCTCATTATAGGCAGGCGTAGCGGCAGCGGGCTGCACGTCGGCACCCAGACCCTGTGCCTCGACCCAAGCTATCTCGGAACGACGCTCCACGCCGGCACCACGGTAGATGGCCTGCACACCGTAAGCCTCCGGGCCGACGATGTAGTAGTAGACCTGCGTGTTGAGCCCATTGGCATAGAAATCCCAGTTCTCGGTAAAGCCGAAGGGTATCTCGGTCTTCTGGAGCTCATCCAGATACTGGTAGTCGTAGACTGAGAACGTGAGCTGCTTCTCCTCGCCGTTGACGCGCGTCCATAAGGCGTAGCTCAGTTTCTCGGGTATGATATAGTTGCCGTCGACATCGGCGGTCTGCATGTCGAAGTCGAGATAGCCCCAGCCATAGCCGCTTGAATAATAGTTCCAGCCGCCCTCGTAGAGCTCGTTGATGGCAGGGGTGGCCGGAGTGGCAGCCACCTCGACAAAGGGCTTGATGACGGCCTTGTCGAAGGCATAGAGATAGTAGACGCTGCTCTTGCCGGCATTGAGCAGGAAGCACGTGCTGTTGGAGAGCGTCTTGCTGGCAGCATCGTAGTCGAAGACGATGTCAGCGTCAGAGAGTGTATAGCTGGTGTAATACTCGTCGTAGTCGGGGTCGTACTCCTGCGTGGCAGTGGCCGAGAACAGGTACTGGTGGTAGCCGGCCACCTCGTCGGCACCGACATACTGGCCGCTCTTGAAGGTCACCTTGTTGCCGCTGACGGTACCCTTGACCCAGGTGTCGGGCAGGTTGCGGTCGATGCCCTGCACATAGATGTCGCTGCCACTGAAACCGACCTGCACAAGCGAGCCCTCATAGCCGTCGGCAGACAGCGAATAGGTCTCGGTGGTCAGACCGGCGGGAGCCTCGACGAGCGGGTCGGTCACGGCAGTCATGGTGATGTTCCAGTCGGCATAGCCTATCCACGAGAAGTCATCGTCGTAGATAAGACCGAGGACGGTGTCGCCGCTCTGCAGTGCGCCCGACGAGGTGATGGCACCCGTGGCAGCATCGTAGTTGAGGGTCACAGTCTGGTTAGCCGACTGCACATAGGTCTGGCCGGCGGCATCATAGTCCATGGCGACCACGTCGAAGCCGTAGCCCTGGCCAGAGTCGCCAAGCTTCTGGGGGAACGTCAGCGTAATCTTGTCGCCGCTGAGCGTGCCTTCCACCCAAGTGCCTAAGCCTGCCTGCGAGATGATGTCCTTGATGTACACCTTGCCGTCGGCACCGAACACGACGTTGCCGATGGAGGATTCAAGCGTGGTGCTCATGATGTAGCCCCAGAATGTGTAGTAGGCACTGCCACTACGCTCGTAGCATTTCTGCGTACCAGCGGGCTGGTCGTAGATGATGCCGGCAGCACGACGCTGGGCAGCGGGCTGGGCAGCCTTCACGCCAGTCTTCTTGTGAGCGAGCATGACATCGCGGCGGCTCTGCAGACGGTTCTTGTCGACCTGCCGCAGCAACGACTGTTTGGACACCTGCTGCTTGGCTTTTTGCTTACCGACAACGGTGGTCGGCACTTTCATCTGCTTCAGCGTACGGGCAGTCTGCTGGCTGCCCTGCGCGAAGCTGCCAGCCACCACCATCATGGCAGCCAGCACCAACAAAGTAATCTTTTGTTTCATAAGTCTAATTGTTTTTTGTTACTGTTTAGTGAATAAAAGTGTATGTCAGCGGATAATGACCTTGCGGACGGACTCAGTACCGTCGACATTGACGGCCTTGCGGACATAGATGCCATGGACAGGTGTCGTCACCTGACGGCCAGAGAGGTCATAGTAGGTCACGGCGTTAGCTTTTGTGTCGGTCTTGGCAGCAGCCACACCGGTAGTGCTGTACGTGAAGTTGAGCGTCACCGAGGGACCCTTGGCATCCAACGACCACTTCTTGGTGATGGGGTTCTGCTTGTAGGTCTGCAGCTGGTAGACAACCACGCAACTGCCCTCGGCATCGGGAAACCACTCGGTCTGCATGTCAGTGAGTGAACCTGCGACAAAGACATCGTTGTCGGTGTCCTCGGTGCAGGTCGTGGTCTTTCGTACACAGTTCTTGGGGAAACAGGTCTGGAAGGCACCGCTGCTCAAGGTCTGGATAGTGTAGGAGCCACCGCCCTGAACGTTAGCAGTGCTGATGTTCTTGACATAAAGGCCGGAGGGCATCTGTACGGAGCCGAAGGCATCCTCCTCGGTCTCGGTGAGGTTCAGCGTAGTGCCGTCGGCAATGATGTTGCCGTCCTTGTCGGCAAACTGAAGGGGAAAGTCGCTTTGCGCCTGAACGGCAAGGGCAGCGAGAAGCCCGAAACACATGGTAAATACTTTCTTCATAAGCCTGTTGTTTATACTTGGTTTGACGTTTCTGTCTTCTTAGGTCACTTGGATACTTTTGCCTTGACCACCTGCTCGATGTTCTTGCCGCTGTACAGGAAGGCGACGACGCTCAGGTTCTCGGCCTTCCAGTCTTCATCAACGGTCTGTGTCAGGGTCTGCGTCTTGGTCTCGCCCTTGTTGAGGGCTACGTCCTCGCCCCAGACACCGTTGACGCTGGCACGCAGCACGTGGTTGTGAACAAAGTCAGGATTGCCGGAGCCGTCGGGCATCATCTGCAGGGCTGTGATGCCGTCCTCTAAGAGCCATACCTGCAACTTGCCGGTATAGCTGTTGCCAAGGCGCTCCTCCTTGACGGTGATGTTGACGGTGCTGCCGCTGAGGGTGGCCGTGGCCTCCATCTTCGTCTCCGACTGCTTGGCCATCTCGTCGCTCACGGCCTTTGCCCAACCGTCAAGTTCGGTAGGTGTTCCGCGGTCTATCAGTCCCACGGGCTGATACTCTAACTTCCAGTAGTCGTAGTAGGCATCGCCCAACTCGGTGGCCAGACCCACCATGCTGGCATTGCCCGAAAAGCCGAGGTCGCCGCCGTGAATGGCTACGGCTATCAGCCGGTCGCCATAGACGCCCTCCAGTTGCTCAATGACGGCTATACCCTTGGGGCAGTAGACGCACTTCTGGCCGGTAAAGTCCTCCAAGAGGACATTCTTGACGGTAGTGGCAGACTGCTCGTCGGGCGTGGTGTCGGGCTGCTTGTTGTCCGCAGAAGCATCCGTCACCTTGATAAACCTTTCGTCATCGCCGATATGGCTGCACGCAGCCAGGAACATTCCTATGATGCATAACAATGCGTAAGTCTTAATCCTCATTACTGTCGTAGTTTAAATTCTTATACCCTAAAAGTTGTAGTTGTAGGAAACGGTGAAGCCCTTGGTGGCCGGCACGTAGCGGCACACGCCACCTGAGCAGTTGTAGCCGGCACGGGTACGGCCGTAGCCGGCCTGAATGCGGTGCGAGCCGACATTGTAGGTAACCAGTCCCTGATAATAGTGGTGGTGGGTGTTCTCGCCGCCGTAGTTGACCAGCGCGTCGTCGGCCGTATTGCCACAGTTCCACATGTCGCTGACGGTCAGCATCCAGTGGGGAGCCAGCGAGAGCTCCAAGAGCCCATAGACCCAGTCGCCCAGGTCTTGCTTGGTCTGCAGGTATTGCAGCTCGCAGCGCAGCATGGTCTTGGGAGCCAGCTGGAACATGCCGTCGGCCACGAAGATGTTGGAGTGAATCATGCCTCCCTCACCCTCGATGACGGTCTTGTTGTAGCGCTGGTTCATGTACATAAGGTTCAGTTTGAACAGGGTAGAGAACTTACGCGTCAGCTGGAAGTTCAGGTCCTGATAGTAGGTCTGGTCGCCCCACTTGAACCAAGCGTCCTGAATGGCACGCACGTAGGAGTAGTTGACCTTGACGCTCATGCCATAGCGGCCGCCAAGTGCCGTGCGGCGCTTGAAGTTATAGCCTAACTCGGCCTGATAGGCCCACTCGCCACCGGCCAGCTGCGTGGCGTATGGATAGAGGGCGGCCAGGGCGTAGGTATGGTCGAGCGTAAAGGCCGGCAGATGGTTGATGAAGGCCGACGTGCCGTGAATGCGGCGCTGGCTGCGGAACGACATGTTGTCTGAGCGCTTGGCCTGAAGCAGCACACTCAGACCCTTGCCGGAGTACGACGTGGAGAGCATGGCCACATGGCCTTTGGCATAGGAATAGCTATTGTCGAACGAGGGGTCCTGCGACTTCTGGGCATACTCTGCCAACAGGCTCCACCCGCCCTTGTTCAGGTTCACACGGGCATCCCAGGCATTGACATACTTGGGCAGGTTATAGCGCAAGGTGGGGTCGGTGGAAAGGCGGATGTCCTCGTCCTTCTCGTACTTGTTGACCCACGAGCCACCCAGGGTAATGTGCCAGTCGTGCTGCTGCAAGGAGGATATCCACTCGTCAAGGGCTACCTCGGCATCAGCACCGCTGACGGTGCCGCCGTCCCAGCTCCAATAGCGGCGCTGCTTGCCAGCCAACGCCTTGAGAGTCAGGCCGTTGAAAGGCTTGACGACCACGCGGGCACCCAACAGCGAGTTGTCGATGCCTAAGGAGCGCTCCTCGTAGGTACGCAGGATGAAGCCAGAACCGAACTGCTCGTAGAAAGTGCCGACGGTCAGTTCGTTCTTGCCAAGCTTGCCCTTCAGCCAGAAGTGGGGAAGACCCAAGCCCTTGAAGTCGTTCTCGAAGCCGGGCAGGGGGTGGTCAAGATACTCGAAGCGTGAACCCATGTCCACATAGCGGCTCTGTACCAGCACGTCAACATAGGTGTTCGTGTTGAAGTCGCCGTCCTTAGTGGCACCTATGGCATCGTCGTTCTGAGGTATCAGCATGTCGCTGTGGATACTTCCCGACACTGTGGCAACGTCCTTTTCCTGTTGCCCATAGACTGCCACGGGCAGCAGGGCTGTCAATAATAACAGTAGTATATAATGTCTCACTCTTAACTCTTATTTATTATTTCTTATTTATTATTTTAAGAGTTCCCTTACCTTCTCTATCAGCTCATTCTCAGCACCGTCGGTATAGCCGTTATGCTTATAGACAATACGGCCCTGACCGTCGCAGATGAGCACATAGGGAATCATCTGTATGCCCAGGGCACGCTTGAAGTCGCTGTTGGGGTCAAGCAGCACGTCGTACTCCCAGCCGTGGTTCTCGACCAGCGGCTTCACCTTGTTGATGTTCTGGGCCTGGTCAATGCTCACGGCGAAAATCTTTACGCCGGTCTCCTGCTGCCAGTCGGGGTAGACCTCGCTGATGGCATCAAGCTCGCGGTTGCAGGGCTTGCACCATGTGGCGAAGAAGTCGATGATGAAAGGCTTGCCGTTGTTCGACAGCTCACTGGTGTTGACACTCTTGCCGTCAAGGGTCTTCAGCGTCACGCTGGGCAGCTGGGCCCAGGCCGTAGTGGCCAGGGCCAACAGTGCCAGCACAAAAGTTCTTCTTAATAGCTTACTCATTTGACTACGTATTTCTTTCCATTCTTGATTACTAAGCCCTTATAACCTTCGCCAACACGCTGGCCGGCCAGGTTGTAGCGCTGACCATCGGCAGTAGTATCGGCGGTGCGAATGGCATCAATGGCCGTGGTCTTACCACTGAACGACACCACAAGGTCGTCGACATAGCACACGGCACTGGCCGACGAGCCGAGCATATTAAGCTGAATCTTGCTGCCGGGGGCAATATCACGGAAGGTCAGCTCGCTATCCCTGTTGCGGGCGATGCTGGCATACTCTGACGTGCCACCATTGGCAGACAAGTTGGTCCAGGTAGTGCCACCGTCGGTGCTTACCTTGAAGTAGAAGCGAATAGTAGAGCTACCGCCATTCCATACGTGGAGCTTGGCAAGGCGAATGCCCTTGTCGAGCTTGGACGACGTGATGGTGCCATTGCGATTAATCTTAGCTACACGGCTGCCATTGCCATAGCTACCAACAGTCTCAATGGCAGCATCGGCGAGGTCCCAGGTGCAGAACTTACCGGCCACTCCAGTGCCACCCACACCGACGGGCGACGACTCGAAGTCCTCGGTGGCCGACTCATAGAGGTCCTTGCCGGCCTTGAAGGTGATGTTACTACCTGTCTGGGTGATGTCGTAGAGGTCGATGGCGGCACCCTTGGCAGCCCACACGCTATTGGTGGTGGCGGTCAGATCAATATCGCTGATGGGCGCATTGCCCAACAGCTCGAACAGCATGGTAGAAGGACTGATGTTCACCTTGTTCCTAATCCACGTAGTAGGCGTCGATGTATCGGCACGCCACACCAAGAGTCCACCCTTGGGCAGTGCCTCGTCCCAGCCCTGCTTCTGGCGGTTCTCGACATAGAACACCTCACCGTTCTTGGCCGACTTGATGATATAGGCGGTGTTGCCCGTATTGAACGGGGTCAGCTCATAGCTGCCGGCCACGTCAAGGGTCTTGACGGTATTGTCAGAAAAACCCAGGATGTAACGCTCGAAGGCGTTGTAGCCCACGGGTGCCAAGCCCTGATGGGCATCGGCACCATTGTCCATCACATCGTATTGACCGGCGGTGATAGCCTGTCCATTCTGTTCATAGTCGGTATCATAGTGGTCGGCCAGACCCAACACATGGCTGAACTCGTGGCAGATGGTGCCGATGCCGTCAGCATAGGCATGCTGTGAAGCCTCTGCCTCATAGTCCTGTATCTCGACGCTGCACGCATAACGGCCAAGTTTTTTGCCGTTGTAACCCGTCAGACCGTAATAGTCAGCCCATGTCTGGCTACCCCAACGTGTCTCACCATAGTCGTTGGCATGGGGCCACATAAGGTGGCGGTCGTTGCCCGATACGTAGCTGCCATAGCCGGCAAAGATGATATAGACCATGTCGATGACACCGTCCTGATTGAGGTCGTAGTCGTTGAAGTCGACACCTGCCTCACCGGCCTTTCCCAGCACAGCCTTCAGGATGGACACCATTCTATTTGTAAAACCGGCATCGTCAGTACCGTCAGCCTTCTTCGGCGTGGGGTACATGCACGAATAGTCGATGGTGATGGGGCCCTTGACATCGAACGTCGGGTCGAACATGCCCATCGAGTTGGCATAGAAATAGTCGCGGGCGCTGCCCTTCACGTCATAGGGGTAGACGGAATGTGAGTTGTCGGTATAGTTCTTCTGGCTGGTCAGCTTCTGGTAGAAGTTGACGGGCTCGTTGATATTAAACGAGCGGTCATTCCAGTTGACCAGTATCACCAGACCCTTGAACTGGCTGTAGTCGATACGTTCGGAAATAGCACCGGGGGTAATGGCACGGCGCACACCACCCTCTAAGCCCTCATAGTTGGCACGGTAGAGGTGCTGGGCCATGGCACGCCACTGCTCACCCTCGGCCGACATCTTGCCGTGGATATTCTTCTGGCGGCCACTCAGGAATGCCTGCTCCTCAGCGGTGCGGGCCTCCGGGTTGCGGGCTACCACACTGGTGGACTTCAGGCCGTCGCCCTCCTTCTCGGCATAACGGTAGAAACCGTCCTCGCCCTTTATGACGGTATAGCCGTCGATGGTCGTCGTAAAACTCAAGAACTCGTCACCACGCATCATGAGGGTGACCGTTGTACCGTCGGGCTGCTTAACGTCCACAGGCTTCGAATAGGCCGGACGTGCCCACAGTGATGCCGTGCTCAACAGCATCACCAGTAGAATAACTGATAATCTTTTCATCTTCACAATCTTTTACTTATTTGCCTGCAAAGGTATGCAATTATTACCAAACAGCCAAACAATCGGGCAAAAAAGTAAGTCGGGAGGGTTCCCGACTGACTGTCTTCACAACTTCACACCAATAAGAGTTATTACTGTTTAAGTATCCCTTCCTGCAAATAATCGCCTATCCTCGCTATAAAGTTTCGGGCGGGTTCTATCATCGGTGCTATTTCCTTCTCCGTCGCATCATACGAACAGTTATAGTCACTATTGTTCCTCATCGTCTGCAAGTCAGAGTACAGCCTGCCGTCTTCAGAAGCAAAAATCCCCGTGCGAATATAATAATTGCCAAAAAGGGCAATGACACCACGATGCGTATTCACTGGATGCCCATCGCTGATAAGCAAAGCATTGACTACATGAAACACGGCATAATACAAACGATTGGCTATATTATCCCAGTAGCCGAGCTTCTGTAGCTCTACTATCTGAGCGATGGTATTCACAGCTTTCTCATACTCTAATCCAACGATGATTCGTCGTTCTTCATTATTCAAGCTCATAACAATACCACTTTATCACGTTCAACGTTCTTATAGAAGGGAAGGAAAGTCCACGACTCCCATTGTTTTTTTGCATAAAGAGTAGGATTAATGTCCTCTCCCAACTCCCATCCAAGTTTTCGGAAAGGATAGGTTACGCCATAGTCTGCGGCTTCAAGCTCCGGCTTGTCAAGAAGCACTAATATGTCCCAATCAGAATCTTCATGAGCATCACCACGAGCACGTGAGCCATATAGTATCAAAGAACTATTGGGGGGCAATGTCTGCTTTGCAACATTTCGCAAGTGCTGAATTACTTTCGCTTTCTCCATCTCTTTAATCTTATGACACTGCAAATATAAGCAATAATCCCCGAACAGCCAAACAATCGGGCAAAAAAAGTAAGTCGGGAGGGTTCCCGACTGACTGCTTACAGGGATAGTTTCAAAGTATATCATTGCTGACACAAATAACGTATTCTTCATTTAGGAAAGCCTCCCAAACAGGACGGTACTTACTTCGCAATGGAATCATGCGAAGCAGGCAATTCGTATCTACAACAACATGCCTCATCGCTCGATTACATCTGAGGATGATAAGGGGTACGCATGTGCTCGTGTCCCCACTGTTCTATAACATCATCATTGACGACCCCTTCGTCCCAAAGGCGATTCAACTCTTTGTCTGCCAATTTCGCAAAGAATAGGGACAAGGCGTGCTTTAACTCACGCAAGTCTTCTTCTGACTCTAAATGAGCAACAGTGTTTAATAGTTCTATCTGGGCAGCATTAAGAGGCTGCTTGACTATAGTATTCATAATCTGTTTTTTCTTGTCTTCTAAATAACTAACCTCAACAAGGTGTTATAAAACGCCTCGGCTTTCGGTCAGCCGTAAAGTTTGCTGCAAAGATACGAACTATTTCCTAATCCTCCAAGCTTTTCCCCCAAAAAGTAAGTCGGGGAAGGCTGTGAGGCCCTCCCCGATGATAGATTGACAACGAAGTAAGTGCTTACTTGTTGATGAACTTCTTGCCGTCGCGGATGACGAGACCCTTCGTGCTGGCAGTCACCTCCTGACCCATCAGGTTGTAGGTCTTGCCGGCAGCAGCCTTGCCCTCAGCCTTCACGTTGCTGATGCCAGTGGCACTATCATCAAGCAAGAGACGGATAGCAAAGTAATTACCCATAGAATATGCAAGACCTTCACTATCAAGGTCTGTGCATACAGCCAAATAAGGTGAATGGGTTTCGTCCTGTATTACTTTTTTACCCTCAGCATCAAGTTCGAAGAAGTCTACAACCTTCAGGCCTGTAGTAGTAGTATAAATAGAGCCCGGATGGCTGGTCTTATTCTTATTCCTACTAAGCTTGTCGCCAACTATGTCAACACCCATAAGGCGCATACAACCATAAGCAAAACCACCTTCCTCAGAGTAGTCATAGTCATCTACGAACTGGGGGAGAGGAATAGCACAAGTACCATCACCGTTAACTATCACACTGATAGGCGCGAAGCCGCCAAATCCGTGAACGACCATTTCCGTACCGAAGTCCTCGACATAGATGGGGAAAACAGCACGTTCGTCCTGCCAGCCGGAAGTCTGGCCATCAGTTCTCAGGTAACCACTAACATCGGTCTGCATCTCACCATTAGGAGCAAAGGCCTGAATGTCGAAACCATAGTTCCACAAGCCACCTTGATCATAGTTGGGCAGGAAAGACACCCAGCCCTCAGTTGCGAAGTCTTCGGCATCAGTAGGATCATAGTCCTCGTCAATATCGAACGTGCCATCGCCATTGTCGACAAGATAGATGGCTTTACCGTAGTTGACTGAAGTAGTACCAACGCGAGCACCACCAGAAATATAAATATCCTTATAGGTGTCGTTATAGGCAATTTTCTGTACAGGAATCTCGATAATGCCATCCTCTGCGGAGTAGTTACCATAGACAACAGCACCTGCATAAGTGAAGTCGTTCAGCACCACATTGTATTCGAAAGAAGGGGTACCTTCATACATGTCAAGAGTAATCGTACCAGTCTGAGAGGTAATGGTAAACGAAGAACTTGCAGTGAAATCTGCATCAAAGTTGGCAGCATCCAGGATGTAAGTACCGTCAATTGAACCTGCTCTATTCGTACGGGCATAAGAGGCCTGACGCATGTCCTTAGAGGCGGTAGCCAAGGCGGTAGTTCCCTTCACGCTCATTGTGCGATTAGCCAGTTTCACGGGCTGTGCAATGTGCTTCTTCTGTGCATTTGCACCGATTGCCACGAAGAGAGCAGCAACCATGATAAGTAAACTTTTCTTCATAACTTTAAGTTTTAATGATTAATAAATAAATGTGTTAGTGTCTCTGTGTATGTCCAGCCGGAGCATGACGGCTCCAGCTGGACAGGTAAGTCTTGTTATCAATCCTGATAGTAGCTCTGGTTCTCAACGAAGTACGAGGGCGTCGTATAGACGGTGATGACATTCGTCGGGTCGTTGACATCGGTCATCTTAATCCACTGCGGACGACGCTGGTAGTCGCAGGTGAGCGTGAAGGTATGACCATAGATGGTGTTGAGCACATCGCCCCACTTATACTTGCTGTAGTAGTCGCGGCCAGCCTTGTTGCGGACGGTACTGTTCTGATTAAACTTGATTTGCGTACCCTCCTCGTTGCCCTCGAAGTTGAAGCCCCAGTAGGGTGCATCCAACGAGGTTGACAGGCTGCAAGCCAGCTTGTTGTCGCTGGTCAGGCCGATGGTGGCGGTGTATATCTTTATCTCGTCCTTGTTCTTACCGGCAGTCTTTAGGATGTTCATCATGGCATCCCAGTAGGGACGAGCATAGTCGCCGACGCTGCCTAAGCGCATATACCAGAGGCCGGTGGTCAGGCTCTCGACCAGTGTCGGCATGGCACTGTCGAGCTGCAGTTTAGGATTGTTGCGGAAGACAAAATAGTCGTCGGTGGTGCCCTTGAGCAATCCGTCAAGCTGCATGCCGTCCACCTCAACAGGGCGGTAGAACCAGTAGCCATCGTCCTTCACAATATAGGGAGCAGCCACGGTCTGAGTCTGCAGCATGTCGTCGACGTACTCAAATATAAGGCAACGGTAGCTGCCGTTGTTAGTGACTTTAATCTCGGTATCACTCGTTTTGCCCTCGCCCGACAGGGTATAGTAACGCGACTGCATGTAGGTCTCCGTAGCATCAGCCTCGGTGATGATGCTCTCCCAGCTCTTGTCGGTGGGTATGGGTGTCATGACGATACGGTTGTTGTGCTTCTTGCCGCGCATGATGATAGAGTCGGTGGTGGCCTTCATGACGCGGAACTCGAAGTCGCCCAGCAGTCCTTCGTCCATGGCATAGCTATAGTCGGGGTTGGCCGGCATGGCGAAGTAGTGGAGCGTCTCGTTATACTCGTCGAACGAGAGGACAGCACCCATCGACTGCTCGACCTTGAAGTGGGTCGTCGTGGTGATGCACTTTCCGTCGGCATCAAGTCCGGCTACGTGGTTGGGACCCCACTTCTCGCTGGCCACAGTGGCCTGGTCGCCGTCGAACTTGACCATGACGTTGTATCCGCCGAAGTTGAGGTCGGCATAGTACTCCATGAGCCAACCGTTAGGTGCCGACTGGAGGACGGTCTCAATATCGAGCATGTACTCATCGGCACGCTGTGCCGCCGAGGTGTCAAACTTCTCGTCTTCTTTCAGTGAGCATGCAGACAAGGCCATCATGACGGCCGAGGCTGCAAGGATATAATATAGTTTCTTCATAGCTGCGATATATTAATTGAGTGTACGTAAGTCAAGGTTGACCGACTCGGCGGAGCGGCGCAGCACGATGTCGCGCAGGTTGTCGAGGTCGAGGTTCCAGCTGTTATGGAAATACTCCTTCATCAGGTTGAGCTTCTGGTTGAGGATGGCGGCACCCTCCGTGCCGGCGGCATCGATAATCTTCTGCCAGCCTTCGGGAGAGTTGGTGATGTAGGTGGCATAGACTTCTGCGAAGTCCTCATTGTACTCACTGGCAGCGTAAGAGGTCACGAAGCCCTCCTTGGCCACCTTCTTGTCCTCGAGGTTAATCCAGTCAGTGGCATGGTAGTTGGCTGCGCTGATGGCCCGGAACGAAGTGTCGTATTCCTTCTTCTGCGTCAGGATGTGACAGAACTCGTGGTGCATGGTGTGGAAGAACCAGTAGTTCATGTCGATGGGCTTCACGTCGTGGCTCTCATAGGGGTTGGTAGTGTTGATGCGGGGGTTGTCAATGTCGAGCTCGTTGACACCGTAGAGCATCACCTTCAGACCGCCCTCGGCGGTACCGAGCACCTGCGAGCCGTTGGCGTTCCACTTGTAGGAACCAGTGAGCTGGATGACACGGGGCACATAGGTACGCATGAACTCGGGGCTGAGGGCCTCGACGTAGGACTCAATCCAGACGTGCTTGACGAGGATGGCCAGTGCCTTCGAGCAGTCGAGGTCGGCGGGTATGACGTTGTAGGCGCGGTCAGACTCGTTGTCGCTGTAGCGATACTTGAAGTCGATGTTGTACGGCTTGCGGTAATTAGCCTCGAGCCAGTTGTCGAACTCGCTATTCTCCGTCAACGAAATCTCGTCGAAGACACTTTCGCCCTTCAGGTCGTCGCTCTCACAGCTGCAGAGGCCGCAGGTGACGGCCATGAGCAGCAAAAGGGATATATTCTTGAGTTTCATAATTCTGTCGTCTCTCTTGATGTTTGTGATTATCGTAGTGGCATAAACTGATTACTCGTCCTCGTCGTCGGTCAGATACTCGGCTTCGGTAGCGGCCACGATGGCATCGATTTCCTCCTTCTCCATACGCGGGTTGGCATCCATGCCGGCAGCGATGACAGTGTTAGGTATCTGCACGGCGCCACGGTAGTCGCCACGGATGAAGATGACGGGGTCCTCGAAACGTACGTCATGGGTGTACTCTATGCCGTAGCGCTTGACATCACAGAAGCGGATGCCGTGGAAGACGGTCTCGATGCGCTTCATGTGCAGAATGAGCTGCAGCAGGTTCTCCATGCTGCCGCTCTGGACGGTGAAGCCCTGAGGGTGCATGCGCTTACGCATGGAGCGGTCGCGCCAGCCGTCGGGGGTACGCTTGGCATAGTCCATGCCGGTGATGAAGGCATTGATATCAGCCAGCGTCTGGGGTGCGGGAGCCGGTCCGACGACAGTGCCGCCCTCGACCTTGTCCTTACAGTGGGTGCCAATCCAGGTGTTGATGTCGGCCACGGCCAGCTCAAACTGACCAGTCAGTGCGTATGCCTCGGCACGCTCCAGGATAGTGATGTCGCCCGTGAACACAGGGTCTACGGCATGCACATAACCGATGCTGGCCACCTTGTCGGTGTACTCAAACTGCTCCTCATAGCTGGGGAAGGCGACACACTGGTTGGTGCCATAGAGCTTGTTGGCATAGATGATAGAGTTTGCATTGGAGCCGCTGCCCCACGGGCCGTCGACCCAGTAGGTCTCGTAGCTGGCCATGGTGTTGTTATGAGCATAGCGGTCGCTGGTGGCCCACGTCAGATAGCGGCACGAGATAGAATAGGTAGGCAGCAGGAAGAGGTTGGCCTGGTCGTTGCTGCGAATCCAGAGGTTGGCGAAGTCGGTACGTCCGAGGTCACGGTAGGGGTCGTAGTTGCGCATGACCTGCTTGGGGTCGGCGCCGAGCACCATGTTGGCATACTTGATAGCCTTGTCCCACTTCATGTAGTAGAGGTTGAAGCGGGTGGCAAAAGCGTAGGCTGCCTTGGTGTTGAAGTGGTACTTGGGTGCGGCGAAGAGGTCGTTGACCTCGCTGATGTAGGGCAGTGCCTCCTCAATGTCCTTGTCGATGGCCTCGTAGAGCTGGCGCAGCGTACCACGGGTATAGGTGGTATTGATGTTCTGCTCCGGCTCGGTGGGGTAAGGCAGTCCCTGGTACTCCTCAGCCTTGGTGGGGTCCCAGGCCATGCAGAAGGTCTGTGCCAACTGGAACATGCTGAAGGCACGGATGAGCTTGGCCTCGGCCAGATAGCCGCGCAGCTCGTCGGGGTTGCCCATGTCGTTGATGCCCTTGATGGTCTCATTGACCACAGCCACGGAGTGGTAGAAGCCCTCCCAGATGTCGTAAGGGGTATCGTGACCCTCCTCGTTGGGGTCTACGAGCTTGTAGTAGTTCTCGCAGATGATGGGCGAGGTGTATCCGCGTCCGTTGTCATCGACATTGTCCGACAGCATCTCGTGGGGCAGGTTGTTGGTTACGGTCGGATAGGCATCGACCAGCAGCTGCGAAATCTTGTTGCTCTGATTGAGCTCGGTACGGTCGTCAGGCAGTTTGTCGAGGTAGTCCTTGCACGACGACAGCGCCAGTACGCCCAGGCCCAGGGCACATATCTGATATATCTTGTTCTTCATCATAACCTTAATTATCCATTATCATTTGTCAATTATCCATTCAGTGTTAAATGCCCAAGCGCAGCGTGAAGGTGAACTGGCGGGCCATAGGCACAGCCACACCACCGGAGTTGAAAAACTCGGGGTCCTGTCCGTTGAGCTTCTTGTCTGCATAAATCAGGAAGAGGTTGGTGCCCTGCAGCTTCATGCTCAGACTGCTCAGACCGATGTGACGAATCCACTTCTGGGGGAAGTCGTAGGACAGAGAAATCTCCTTCATACGGATGAAGTCGCCCTTGGCGATACGGTCGGTAGAGTAGTTGTAGGCACTGTATGCATAGCTGAGCTGCGAGTCGCTCTGAATCATGCGCAGGTCAGCAATGGCGGGGATAGAGGTGCGCAGCTCGTCGCCAGGCACCACCCAGCGGTTGGCAAACTCACGCGGCATGGCCGTAAGGTCGGAATAAGACAGTCCGAACGACGGGTCGAGGCGTACCACGTTGCCATAAGAATAGGTGATGAACACGTTCAGGTGCCAGTTCTTCCAGCGGAAGGAGTTGCCAAACGAACCCGTGTCTGTCGGGTCGGTCGGTCCCTCGTACTTCAGATGGCTGGTATCGTACGACTGGAAGTCGATGTCGCTGGTGGTCACCTCGCCGGCCTCATTGATGAACGTGGGCAGACCATACTGGTTCAGGCCCTGGAAATCCATGGAGAACAGCGAGCGGTAGGGGTAGCCCTTCTCGGTGAAGCCGTTGCCGGTGATGAGGTCGATGACGCGGTTGCGCGAGTCGAAGTCGGTCACCTCGCAATGGGTGTGCGAATAGATAAAGTCGGTAGACCACTCGAAGTCCTTGGTGACAATGTTGCGGGTGGACAGCGAGAGCTCGACACCACGCGACTTCATGGTAGCCACGTTGGCATACTTGACGATAGAGCCGCCGCCGACACCAGTGGTGCGCTTCGGACCGATAAGGTCGTAGTTGTTACGCGTGTACCAGTCGAACTGGAAGTTGATGCGGTTGTTGAAGAAACCAAGGTCTAAGCCGAGATTGAACTCATGCTTCTTCTCGTAAGTCAGGTCGGGGTTTGAGAAGTCGGAAATGGTCAGACCAGACTCCTTGTCGGCGGTATAGGGACGCCAGGGGTTGTACGAGCGGATGATAGCCAGCGAGTTGGTGACGGCGGGCTTGTCGCCAGTCAGCGAGTAGCTGGCCTTCAGTGTGGCATGGGTCAGCACATCCTTGAAGGCATTGGCAAACCAGGGCTCCTCGTGGGCGTTCCAAGCACCGGAGACGTTCCACGTGGGCAGCCAGCGGGCACTGGTGGAGCGGCCGAGGCGGTTGCTACCCTCGTAGCGGACGGTACCGGTGAAGATGTAGCGGCGCTTCCACGAGTAGGTGCCGGTGGCGAAGAACGATGCCTCGCGGCTGTAGCCGTTGTTGATGCTATAGTAGATGTTGTTCTCCTCGCTGGCCTGCTTGAAGTAGTTGGGGTCGAAGCTGCCCAGCATACCCATGTCGTAGAGCACACCGACCTTCAGGTTGGAGTCGGAGGAGCGCTCGATGGAGTTAATCTCCATACCGCCATAAAGGTTGAGGATATGGTCTTCGTTGAATACGTCGTTATAACTGGCAGTGGCACGGAAGTCCCAGCTGTTCATCTTGTAGATGGTCTCGCGCTGGAAACCGCCGACGGGCAGCACCGACACGGGCAGGGCGTTGATAACGTCAGGGTCGGTATAGAGCCAAGGGTTGGCATCGCGCATGGTGGCATCGTCCATCATGCGGAAGGCCATGGCCTGGTTGCTGGTCTCGGTGATAGAGTGGTTCTGCGTGGTCGTCGAATACTTGTAGGCGGCAATGGCACTCAGTTCGACGGTGCGTACGGGTTTGTACTTCAGCTCACCCTGGAACTTCAGGTCGACGACATCGAGGTTGATGTAGTTGTTGGCCAGCTCGTGGTGAATGTTGAAGGGTGCATAGTTGCGGATATAGAACTCGTTGGCATCCAGCGTTCGCGAGCTGTTGATGGCATACGAATAGGGGTTGATGTCGAAGTCACGACCGACGGTACCGCTGACGGGGTCCACGCTCTGGTTCGACGTACCAGGGGCCTCCTGCTTACGATAGCTGGTGTTACCAATCAGATTCAGCGACACGCGGTCGTTCAGATTGTAGTTGGCATTGATGTTGGCCGTATAGCGCTCCACCTTGCTGCGCTCACTCCAGCCTGGGTCGTTCATAATGGAGAACGATGCATAGTACTGGGCCTTGTCGGTACCGGAGCTCAGCGAGATAGAGTGGTTCTGCTGGATACTGTTCGAGAACAGCTCCTCAAACCAGTTGGTGTTGCGGTACTCAGCCTGACGCAGATAGTCGTTCATGGCCGACTGGGTGTTAGCCAGCATAAAGTCGCCCGTGGCGGGGTCGTACTCGTTCATCAGGTGGTACATCTTACCGAAGACACCACTCGACGAAGCACGATAGGACTGCATGAACGAGAAGAAGCCATTGTTCTGCATTTCACGATAGACGGACATCTGCTCCTGCGAGTTCATGATGTTGAACTGCGAGTAGCTGGGACGCAGGCGCATGGTGAACTCACCGGTGTAGCTAATCTTCGACGTACCGGCCTTACCACGCTTGGTGGTGACAACAATCACACCAGCCATGGCGCGGGCACCATAGATGGAGGTAGCCGAACCGTCCTTCAGAATCTGGAACGACTCGATGTCGTCAGCATTCAGACCGGCGATGGCACTGGATATCAGCGTGGCGGCATCACCTGACGACAGGGCGTCGGCATCGACCTCGGTCACGTCCTCCATGATGACACCGTCGACCACCCACAGGGGCTTCGAGCTGCCATAGATAGACGTAGCACCACGGACGCGAATCTTCGGGGCCGTACCAAACGTACCCGACACGTTCTGCACCGACACACCAGCAGCACGGCCTTCCAGCGAGCGGCTGATATCGGCAATACCGTCCAGCTTGGCCTTCTCGGCATCTACCTTCGTGGTGGCACCCGTAAACAGGCGCTTATCCTGCTTCATCATACCTACTGCCACCACCTCACCAAGGGTGTTGGCATCAGGCTCCAGGGTCACCTTCATGCCGTTCTGGGCTTTCACCGTCACGGTGTTCATACCGACATAGCTGATGACCAGCTTCTTGCCGGCGGGAACTGTCAGGGTGAAGTTACCGTCAATATCGGTTTTTGTTCCTTGCTTTGTGCCTTGAATCATTACAGTGGCGCCGATACACGGTTCGCCATTGTCCTCAAAGACCGTACCTGTAATCTTGTTCTGCGCCAGTGCTGTCGTAAGCGACAGGAACAGGGCGAACAAAAACAGCGTCATTCTTCTTTCCATAAACACTCTCTCTTGTTTCGTTAATTTATCTTGTTCTTTCTATGTTTCATACGTCTCGGCTGCCATATATAATATAATGAACGCGTACATTTATTATATCATGAAGTTCCAGCATCCTCCACCTCTGCGCAAGAGGCCAAAGCCTATCGGCGCACGATAATGCCATGCAAAGGTACTGCTTTCATTCGTAAAAAACAAATAAAATTATAAAAAAGGCACATTTCTGCTCACTTTTTTAACTTTTTGCCCCTTTTCCGAGCAATTTGACGAGAAAATGCTCAGAATCCGTTCAATCCGTAATCGGCCATGACTTGAGGGGACAAGTGGCGGCAGGCACCCTGTATGTTGCTTCCATGCCTTCCATCGAAGCGGCTGGAAACATGTCATAAACGGCAGGAGCGGACTCCAAGGGTCCGCTCCTGACACGATATATAGGTAACTGAAGTATTCTGATGTATCTGACTACGAATTTCACGAATTATACGAATTATCTAAAGCATGATCGTCCGCCAGCGAATTCGTATAATTCGTGAAATTCGTAGTCACAACATAAGGATAGCAAAGTAGTACACTGATGTCACTTCACGAGGATGACAAGGTACTTGCTGGTGGACCAGAACTGCTGGGGGTCGGTGATGCGAAGCACGTACTGCTTCTGGGCATCCTTCTCCAGGGTGTAGGTGCCGGCGGGGTGAGCGGTGAGCAGCTTGGCCTTGCTGGAGTAGAGCTTGATTTCCTTGTCGACGCGGATGTCTATCTTGGTGAAGTATTCACGGTTGAAGTTGCTGCGCAGCACCTCACCGTCCTTGATGATGTTCTGCTCCTTAAGTTCCTTCTTCGTGCCGAAGACAAACCAGGCGGCATTGAGCTGTTTGTCCTGCGTAGAAATGGTCTGCGACTTCTGGGTGGTCTCCTCCTTCAGGTTGCTGACATTGGTCGAGAGGTCGGTGACCTGGGTGGTCAGTTCCTCTATCTGGATGTTCTTGGCTTGCAGCTCGGCCTGCAGGGCCTTAATCTGCTCGGTCTTTTCCTCGAGCTGCGACGTGAGGTTGTCGATGGTACGCTTCAGCTGGTCGCTCTTTACCGAGCTGGTGCGCAGCTGTCCGCGCAGCTTGTTGATGAGCTCACGGTTCTGCTGCATGGTCTGCTGAATGAAGAGCATGTTCTCCTTGATACGCTCCTGCATGCTGGCACCCTCGCCCTGACGAGCCACGCTGACACGGTCCTCGGCGGCGTTGATGGCACGAAATCCCTCCTCAATGTCGTTCATCGTGGCCATCATGTCGTTAATCTCGCTGTCCTTCTGGGCAATAATACTGTTCAGCGAGTCACGCTGCTGCATGAGCAGCGAGCTCTCGCCCGACTGTCCTTTGTTCTTGCAGGCAGCTACGGCCACCATGCACAATGCAAATACTAAAAGCTTTTTCATATCCGTTTATTTTGTTAAGTTTGAGTTTTTCACGTCCTTGCCCGCCACCACGATGACGAACTCGCCACGGGGCTCATGCTCAGTGAAGTGGGCGATGGCCTCGGCCAGGGTGCCGCGCACATGCTCCTCATGAACCTTGCTGAGCTCACGGGCCACGCTGACCTGACGGTCGGGGCCGAACACCTCGGCAAACTGCTGCAGGGCTTTCACGATGCGATAGGGCGACTCGTAGAACACCATGGTGCGCGGCTCGTCCTTTAGGGCCAGCAGTCGCGACTGGCGTCCTTTCTTCTGAGGCAGGAAGCCCTCGAAGCAGAAGCGGTCGCAGGGCAGTCCGCTACTGACCAGTGCCGGCACGAAGGCCGTAGGCCCTGGCAGCGTCTGCACCTCGATGCCAGCCCTGACGGCCTCGCGGACGAGGAAGAAGCCTGGGTCTGAGATGCCTGGCGTGCCGGCATCGCTGACCAGCGCCACCGTCTGGCCGGCCAGCAGCCGCTCGACGACGGGCGCACTGGCCGTGTGCTCGTTGAACTTATGGTGCGACAAGAGATGCTGCTGAATGTCGAAGTGCTTCAGCAGGAACCCCGACGTACGGGTGTCCTCGGCCAACACCACGTCGGCCTCGCGGAGTATGCGGATGGCCCTTAGCGTCATGTCCTCCATATTGCCCACGGGTGTGGGAACGATGTACAGAATGCCCATAATCGGTGCAAAGGTACAAATAAAATAGGAATAATAAATAAGAAATAAAAATTATTTCGTACCTTTGCAGCCAAATTTGGAAAATAGGTAGCAAACCGACAAAGCAATCAAAACTTATGCAGGATATCAGAAACATAGCAATCATCGCTCACGTAGACCACGGCAAGACGACGCTCGTGGACAAGATGATGCTCGCAGGCAACCTCTTTCGCGAGGGCCAGAACCTGTCGAGCCAGGTACTGGATGCCAACGACCTGGAGCGCGAGCGTGGCATCACCATTCTCTCGAAGAATGTCAGCATCCGCTGGAAGGGTGTGAAAATCAATATCATCGACACGCCGGGCCACTCCGACTTCGGTGGTGAGGTGGAGCGCGTGCTCAACATGGCCGACGGCTGTCTGCTGCTGGTCGATGCCTTTGAGGGCCCCATGCCCCAGACGCGCTTCGTGCTGCAGAAGGCGCTGCAGATAGGTCTGAAACCCATTGTGGTGGTCAACAAGGTCGACAAGCCCAACTGCCGCCCGGAGGAGGTCTATGAGATGGTGTTCGACCTGATGTTCTCGCTGAACGCCACCGAGGAGCAGCTCGACTTCCCCGTGGTCTATGGCTCTGCCAAGAACGGCTGGATGGGTGAGGACTGGCAGACGCCGACCTCCGACATCACCTACCTGCTGGACAAGATAGTAGAGGTGATACCCGCCCCCCAGCAGCTGGAGGGCACGCCGCAGATGCTCATCACGAGCCTCGACTACAGCAGCTATATGGGCCGCATCGCCGTGGGCCGTGTCCACCGTGGCACGCTGAAGGACGGCCAGCAGGTGACCATCGCCCACCGCGACGGCTCGATGGAGAAGACCAGAATCAAGGAGCTGCACACCTTCGACGGCATGGGCCACCAGCGCACCGACCAGGTAGACTGTGGCGACATCTGCGCCGTCATCGGTCTGGAGAAGTTTGAGATAGGCGACACCATCTGCGATGCCGAGCAGCCGGAGCCGCTGCCGCCGATAGCCATCGACGAGCCAACCATGTCGATGCTGTTCACCATCAACGACTCGCCATTCTTCGGCAAGGAGGGCAAATATGTCACCTCACGCCACATCAACGACCGTCTGGAGAAGGAGCTGGAGAAGAACCTCGCCCTGCGCGTGGAGCCCTTCGAGGATGCCACCGACAAGTGGGTGGTCAGCGGCCGTGGCGTGCTGCACCTGAGCGTGCTCATAGAGACCATGCGCCGCGAGGGCTACGAGCTGCAGGTGGGCCAGCCGCAGGTTATCTTCAAAGATATGGTGATGGTTGATGGGTGTTGGGTGACCGCTGATAGTGCCAACCCCCAACACCCAGCAGCCACCACCCGCTGCGAGCCCATCGAGGAGCTGACTATCAACGTGCCCGAGGAGTTTGCATCGAAGATGATAGACATGGTCACCCGTCGCAAGGGCGAGATGACATCCATGGAGGCTCAGGGCGAGCGCACCAACATAGAGTTCGACATCCCCTCGCGCGGCATCATCGGCCTGCGCACCAACGTGCTTACGGCCTCGCAGGGCGAGGCCATCATGGCCCACCGCTTCAAGGAGTACCAGCCCTATAAGGGCGAGATAGAGCGCCGCGTCAACGGCTCTATGATAGCCCTGGAGACGGGCAACGCCTTTGCCTACGCCATCGACAAGCTGCAAGACCGTGGCAAATTCTTCATCGACCCCGGCGAGGATGTCTACATGGGACAGGTGGTAGGCGAGCACGTCCACGACAACGACCTCGTGGTGAATGTCTGCAAGGCCAAGCAGCTGACCAACGTCCGCGCCAGCGGCACCGACGAGAAGGCTCGCATCGTGCCCAAGGTGGTCATGTCGTTAGAGGAGTGTCTGGAGTACATCAAGGAGGACGAGCTCGTCGAGGTCACTCCCAAGTCGATGCGCATGCGCAAGGCCATCCTCGACCACGACCAGCGCAAGAAAGCCAACAAATCATAGTCGAGGGCATACCATCTATAGCATCTATAGCATCCACCACAAAGCCAGAAGAAAAATGCATTTTCTTTTGGCTTTGTGCTTTCTTATTCGTACCTTTGCCACAAAATCAGACGCTTATGAACGTAGAGAACAAATACATACGCTTTGACTGGGTCGTGAAGCGCATGCTGCGCGACAAGGCCAACTTTGGTGTGCTGGAAGGACTCATCACCGTACTGCTGGGCGAGCCGGTACACATTGTCGAGATATTGGAAAGCGAAGGCAATCAGGAGACCGACGACGACAAGTACAACCGCGTGGACGTGAAAGCCAAGAACGACCGCGACGAAATCTTCATCGTCGAGGTGCAGCTCACACGCCAGCTGTACTATCTGGAGCGCATCCTCTACGGTGTGGCCAAGACGCTGACCGAGCACATCAAGCTGGGCCACCTGTACAACGAGGTCAAGAAGGTGTACTCCATCAGCATCGTCTACTTCGACCTGGGCAAGGGCAGCGACTACCTCTACCACGGCCAGACGAGCTTCATCGGCGTGCATACCAACGACAAGCTGGAGATAAACACCAAGGAGAACGACATCATCAAGATGAAAACACCGGAGGCGGTGTTCCCCGAATACTTCATCATCCGCGTCAACCAGTTTAACGACGTGGCACGGACACCCCTTGACGAGTGGCTGGACTACCTGAAGAACGGCCACATCAAGGACGACACCACAGCTCCTGGCCTCAGCGAGGCCAGAGAGAAGCTGGAGTATCTCTCCATGAGCGATGCCGAGCGTCATGCCTATGAGCGCCACCTGGATGCCATCATGGTGCAGGAAGACGTGCTGACCACTGCCAAGATAGAAGGACGTGCAGAAGGACGCGCAGAAGGACGGGCAGAAGGGCGTGCGGAAGGACGGGCAGAAGGGCGCGCAGAAGGACGGGCAGAAGGACGCGCGGAAGGGCGTGCGGAAGGACGGGCAGAAGGACGGGCAGAAGGACGCGCGGAAGGGCGCGCGGAAGGGCGCGCAGAAGGCGAGCATACAAAGTCTGTCGCCGTTGCCAGGAAGCTGAAGGAGCTGGGCGTAGATACCTCCGTGATAATGGAAAGCACGGGTCTGACCGAGGAAGACATCAACAGCCTATAGCCTCCCCACCCCATACGGCCGTCCCTACGCCGGGCGGACAGAATCACGAAAGCGGAGCACCCACACATGGAGTGCTCCGCTTTTTGGTTTTCTTCGGCTTTGCCGCGAGTGGCTACTACTCGAAGGGGAAGCCGCCCACGCCAGGGATGCTGGGCATGCCGGGCATGTCGTCGGGCATGCCGGGAAGTTCGGGAGCCTCGCCCACCGAAGGATTATCGACATTACCGCCGAAGCCCACCGATGCGGCCATCATCTGCATTGTACCTATCTTTACTACCTCCACTTCGGGAGCCATATATTCTTTCTTTATCATAGTTGTATCCTCCATGCTATTATTTAATGATTACTTTACGTCCGTTCACGATGTACAGGCCCTTCGTGGGCTGTGCTACGCGCTGGCCGTTCAGGTTGTAGAACTCGCCGTCGAGGAAGCCTTTCTGAGCCTCAACATTCTCAATGCCCGTCGAGATTTCTCCAGTACCGTCACCGTCAATGTCAAACGACAGCTCGGCAGCCTCGGAAGGAACATCCGACTTAAGCAGGTAAGCCTTGCCGGCAGTAATGCTGCCCTTCTTGGTTGCCAGGCAGAACAAGCCATCCTTCAGCACATATGCACTATTTGCAGCCAATTCCTTATTAGCCACAGCAGCTTTCAGGAAGTTAGTGCCTACGGCCTCAGCAGAAGCCACAATAGGTATGTTATAGGTTGCACTTGGAGTACCTATCAGCAGAAGGCCCGTGTTAGCAGGAGCCTCGGTCACCTTTGTCAGCGTAGCGGAAGTAGCGCTCAGTGCAGAAACAGTGTAAGCCTCCAGGCCTGTAACACCTGAGAAGTCAACGGCAGCTGCGGATGAGAAGGTAGACTTACCGCTGGCGGCAATGGTCTTCGCAACAGTTGTCTCGGTGCTGAACTCCACTAAAGAAACCACGAGGGCAGCAGCAGTTAAGTCTTCCTTTACACCGCTAATGGTTACATCACCTGCACTTACAGGTATTGAAGCCATCTGGTTCAGTCGAGATTCATAAGTGGCATCATCTTTTTTCGGACGTGATACCCAAAACTCTGTCTTAGCACCATTGATGCAAAGGTAACGTCTATAAGCATCATTAGATGCACCCGTTCCCGTATCAGAGAACTTCACCGTTACGACACCAGACACGCTGGTATTGAAGCGCAACGTTCCATTCTGGGCTACGGCCTTTCCCTCACGTAAAGGATATTGTCCTTTAAATGCCAAAGCAGTAGCATCAAAGGAAGCATCGGTAGGAGTAATCTCTGTAATACCTGCATAGACATGTTCAACATTCAAATCATCACCAGTATACTCTTTGCCACCAGACAACTTTGAGAAGTCCCAAGTCTTAGCTTCGCTGATGGTCTGAAGCACCCATGCCACAACATTAGCTGCATAGTTAACAGTTACATCCTTAGTGGTTGTTCCGTCAGAGAGAATCAGCGTCGTAGAGCCACTGACATTCTCAGTAGCGGAATAGTGCAGTGTTGCCTTTGTGCTGATAGCACCTGCTGAGATAGCATTAGAAGCCAGCGTAACGCTCAGGCCGGGAACAGCAGGACTGAGGGTTGCGGTCAGCGTGGAACCTGTAAGGTTTGCACCAGTCACAGCAATATCCTCTGTTACCTCCACTCCACTTTCTGTAGCCGTAATAGATGCGTCCTCAGCATTGATATGCGGAAGTGTAGCATTACTTGTATAGTCAACATGCAGCTCCATGATACCCTGCGAACCCGTTCCATTTGATGTTCCTCCAAATGAGAGCGTGATGTTATCCGTAGCAGGTGTGGCTACAGCAATAACCGTTGCATCATTACTTTCATCCTTGGCAGCAACCTCCAAAGGATATGTCACACCACCAGGGGTGTATGCCGTTCCGTCAACCGTTATGCCTGTCACACTTAACTTACTTGGCTTATCGTTGGAGGCAATGTAGATATCTACAGAGTTAATGGTGTAGCCATCGTTAACCTGAATCTTGAGCGTATTACCATCCTTGTTAGTTCTGATTTTGATGCCCTTAGTTTCCATGTTAGTCAATTGCGTGGCACTACCGGCATTGAAAGTACCACCAATGGTAAATGACGTACCCACGACATCATTGTCTTTCGTGCCTCCTACTGGAGAAGTTTCCGTGTCTGCCCACGCACTGCCTATAGACAGGAGCGCAAGCGTCAATAGCGTAAATACTTTTTTCATTGTTTTGTTGTTTTATAGATTGTTAGTAAAAGTTGTCTTCTTTGGGTTGTGCGTCACTGGTTGTCGGCACAAAGGCAGTTGCAAAGGTAAGAAGAAAAAGGGACACCGCCAAGCGTTTGTGCGACAAAATGGCGTAAACGTTTACTTTTCGCTATCTTTTCCCGAGCGTGCAGCGTGTTGCCGCCCGTTGTCTATGTTGTCGTTTTAAGAATAGGCAAGCAGGCTGACGTCTTGACGACAACATGGACGACAGCGGACAACACTTTTTCGTTTTGCCCTTAGCATCCAGCCGGCGATGCACTTCTGGCGGCACTGGCGGGCGGCGGGTGGCGGGATGGCCATGAGTTTGGGCAGGGGTTGGCAGCAGTTTGGTACGGGCAAGGCGGCAGTTTGGGCCGGGGGAGGAGGGAGTTTGGTACGGGGTAGCCGTCGGAGAGCGGGCGGGCGCAGAACAGCGAGCGCCCGCCCGCTGAATGTAGAGCGGGCGGGCGTAGACCGTCGGGCGGGCGCTCGCTGATGAGGGTGAGTGGGCGACATGCAGGCGGCGCGTTGCCACCTGTCATGAGGCAAAGGTACGAAAAATCGGGCAAAACACCAAGGGACAGGCGTTGTTTTTTTTCGATGGCGTTCTGAGGATAGTTACTGACCCCACCCCCAACCCCTCCCCTACGATGGGAGGGGAGCGGCTGCCGCCCTGCCCGTCGCGGAGGCTTCACGCGGCGACTCCCCTCCCATCGTAGGGCGGGGAGCGGCTGCCGCCCTGCCGTCGCGGAGGCTTTACGCGGCGACTTCCCTCCCATCGTAGGGGAGGGGTTGGGGGTGGGGTCAGTAATCAAGTCCCATCTGTACCAAGTTAGGTAGAAGCGAGCAAAGCTCGTTGGATGGGAGGGGAGCGGCTGCCGCCATAGTATTACCCACATGAGACAATATAGAGCCGTTGTTTCTTTACACTCACTTAGCGGGCCACGGAAGGAAAGCGCAAAAGGAGGGGATGCCCGACATGGAGCATCCCCCCCTTCGTTTTTCTCTGCGCTACTGCTTAGAGGGTGCGGGGTCAGCGCTGCTGGCCGAGGGCGTTGTAGCGGCGGCCGTCCTTGACGATAAGCAGGCGGCCACGGTGAAGCACCTTGCGGACGGGGCCGGCAACTGAATTGACGGCCGCTGTAGCAGGCGCGGTGATGGCCGTGGGGTCGCCGCCGGCAGCAGGGCGCTCATAGGGGCCGAGGTCGCGGGCGGAGCCGGTGACGGTGCGGGCCAGGAAGGGGAAGTCCTCTACAAGCTGCGCCCACACGCCGTTGACATCGTCGAGGGCCGCATTGCCGGCATCCGTCAGCGGGTTCTCCGGGTCGGCGGTCAGGCGACCGAAGCGGCGGGGCATGCCGCCATGGATGTCGCGGGGCAGGAGGGCGTCGTCCTCGTCGAGGGTGACATAGTCGCCCACGGAGGCACCGGTGACGAGGTGGCTGGTCCAGCCGTTCTTGGCCATGGGAGTCGCCAGCGCGTTGTAGTCGTCGGTGCCGACCATTATCTCCTGCTTGCCGAGGCACACATTATTATAATAGAACGTATTGGCCTGGGAGCCGCCGCTCTCGAACATGAAGTCGTAGCCGTTGTCGAAGGCCAGGCAGCCCACGAGCACGTGGCCGCCCTTGTGGCTGTTGCAGTCGAAGCCCTTGACGGAGCCGCTCTTGTCGCATCCGAAGGCGATGCAGTTGAACGCGTAGTGGACACCCTGCGAGGAGCCTCCCTCGCCATTGCCGCCCAGCTTGATGCCGTTGCCATTGCCGGAGAACGATGCCGAGGTGTCGAGATACTGCTTGACCCACTGGTGGTCGTCGGCATTGCCCGACTCCCATGCCCAGCACTCGGCCAGGATGACGTCGAAGTCGGTCTCGTAGAGGTCCCAGGCATCGTCGCTGTTGCGCCATGCGCGGCAGCGGATGAACCGGTTGCCCCGTCCGTTGTGCATCTTGCAGGCGAAGCCGTCGGCATCGGAGCCGTAGTTGGCGTCGCAGTCGCAGTTGTGGTGTGAGTCGCAGTCGACGATGTCGTTGTAGGCGCAGTAGGTGCCGTCGTTCTTGGACACGCCGGGATGTGTGTCCTCGAACTTATGGCCGAAGCCGAGCTGCAGGCCGGTGTCGAGATTATAGGAGAACTCGCAGCGCTCGATGCGGTTGTAGGAGCCTTCGAGCTTGATGCCGTTGTCGGCGGCGTGGGTGATGTGGAGGCCGAAGATGACGTGGTGGTTGCCCGATAGCAGGATGCCCCGGTCGCCCACCTTCTGGGTGGAGCGGTTGCAGTCGAGCAGCTGTTGCTCGAAGTCGAGCACGGGGCGCTCGCCATCGGCACAGCGGATGACGATGGGCTTGTCGGCGGTACACTGCTTGTTCATGCGGATGGTCAGCTTGCCGTCGGTGCCATAGTGGCTGACCCTGTAGGTGCCGCCCCGGCAGACGATGTGGTCGCCGCCCTCAGCGGCGGCATAGGCCACGGCAAGGTTGTACCAGGGCTTGGCCTCGGAGCCGTCGCCCGTCTGGTCGTTGCCGTCGGGCGATATATAATAGGTATGCACGGCGGCGGGCAGCGGCTTGGTGGGCACCCAGGTGCCCTCGGTGATGTAGGTGGGGTCGTCAGGGTCGACGGGCACGACGCTGGCCGACTTGACGACGACCTTCGTGACATAGGTGTTGCTGGAGCTGCCCGTGAAGCGGAAGCGCACGTTGGTCAGTCCGTCGAGTGCGGTCTTGGCCCCGTACGACTTGGCCCCGGAGCCCCCGGAGCTTATCTCGGCCAGCTGCTGCCAGTCGCCGCCGTCAACAGAGTAGCTGATGACGAGCTTGTTGTTGCCGCCAGAGCCCCAGTCGACGGTCAGCTTGCCGGGGTCGTCGAGGGCGGGAGTGATGAGGTAGGAGCCGTTGCCGCTGGAGAAGGTGAACTGGCGCTTGCCGCTGTTCTCCTTGAGCTCCATCTTCAGGGCCTGCCAATCGCCGGAGGGCAGCGTGAGGGTCTGCTCGCCGCTGGTGCCATACTTGCCCTTGGCAAGCGTGGCAAAGTCCTCAGAGAGGTCTGCTGCCTGTGCCACGAAGGCACAGAGCAGCAGCACGAGGATGGATAGTAAATGTTTCATAGGGCGAGGGGGATTACTCAATGACTTGTCCCTGCAGGTTGTAGCGCACGCCGTCCTTGACGATGAGCAGGCGGCCGCCGGCGAGGACCTTGCGGGCGGGGCCGGCGACGGAATCGCCGGCCACCGTGGCAGGCGCGGCGATGGCCGTGGTGCCGGAGGCGGGCACGCGGACATACATGTCATAGACGCGGGCACCGCCGCTGCTGCTGGTGTTGAGCAGCTCGATGGTGCGCACCTGCTTGGCCACGCTCTCGCTCAAGCCGGCCACCTCAACGAGGTCGTAGGCCAGGAGGGTGGTCTTCTTCATCTTGTCGGTGGTCTTGCTGCCGGTGGTGCCGTCGGCAAGGGTCCACTGCACCTTGAAGGTACGGTCGCCGGTGAAGTGGAGGTTGACCTTGAGCTGGAGCACGCCATTGGCCAGGTTCCAGCGGATGCCGCCATTGTTCTTGCCCATGTCTATGCCGCCGGCGGTGCAGCCGCCGGGCACGCTGCCGTCGCTCTCGGTCTTGGCGGGGTCATAGCTGGTGGTGTTGCTGCTACCGGCTATGAGCTCGATGACACCCTGCAGGTCGGCGGGCAGTGCGTCCCAGGCATCCTGGAAGTGATACCAGTCGCCGGTGAGCACCTGGAACGGAGTGACGAGGGTGATGATGCCCGTGGTGGTGACATCCTTCACGCCGGCAGCCTGGTCGCCGCTGACGGTCACCTTAAAGGTGCAGCCGGTCTGCGGCGTGCCGCTGATGGTCAGCGTGCGACCGCTGGTGGTGTAGGTCAGCCCCTCGGCCAGGCCTTCGACGGTGGCCGATGTGCCGGCCTCGCTCCACTCGTAGGTAATGGGGGCAATGGGCTGTCCCTCGACGACCTCCTGCGAGGAGTTGGCGCTCTTGCAGGTCAGCTCTATCTTCTCAGGCACGGTGACGTCGGCGGGCGTGCCGTCAAGCTCAAAGGCACCGAGGTCGGGGGCCGCGTCGTTGTAAGGGATGTAGAGGTCGTCGGCAGTGATGTACTCCAGGCCGACGGCGGTACACTCGGCCTCGGTCATCTTGCGGGCCGGGGTGTAGCCCACGATGGGGGTACCCTTGTCCTTGAAGATGCTGCCGGCCTTCAGGCGGGCAAAGTTGTTGTTGGGCAGCGAACCGTCGGCCTCGCGGTCGGCCAGGAAGTCGGCCGACGACAGCGACAGGAACTCGCCGCTGTGGTCCTGGGTCTGGGGGGTGTAGTCCTGACCAGAGGGCTTGTAGCTCTCCTTGATGGGGCTGCAGCCGTCAATCTCTATCCAGGAGCAGAACTTGGTGTCGGGGTCCTGATAGCCGTCCTTGTCGGGCGAGAGAAACTCGTGGTTGCCCACCTGCCGCCCGCTCTTCATGGCCGTGGCACCCCATCCGACGCAGTTGCGCAGGGTCATGCCGCCATACTTGAAGATGGTGGGGAAGCGGTAGTTGTACTCGTTGCCCCAGGCGGTGCAGTTGATGATGTACATGCCCTCGTAGGCGTTGTTCTGGTCGAAGCCCTTGTGCAGGTTCTCGAAGCTGACGCAGTTGGTGACCACGTGGGCACCCGTCGACTGGTCGAAGGCAGCACCACCGGCCGAGCCGCCGCCGCCGAGCTTGAAGCCGTTGCCGTTGACACCCTCCACGACCTGGCCGCTGGCATTGGTGTAGTAGCCGGCATGCCAGGCCCAACAGTGGTCGATGACCACGGGGTGGTAGACCATGTAAAGGTCCCAGTTGTCGTCAGAGTTGTTCCAGGCGCGGCAGCCGTGGAACTCGGTGCCGGGGCCGGGGAACAGCTTGCAGGCGAAGCCGTCGGCATCGCCGCCGTCGTCGGAGCCGCTGAAGGTCTTGAGGTCGGCATTCTCGTAGGAGTCGCAGTTGATGACCTTGTTGTAGCGGCAGTAGCTGTAGCCGGGGTTATACTGGGGCGTGCCGCTGATGGGGAACGACTTGGTCTCCTCGATGGAGAAGTCCTTGAACATGCCTATCTGCAGGCCGGTGTCGTTGTTGTAGCGGAACACGCAGCGCTCGACGATGTTGTATGAGCCCTCCATCTTCATGCCGTTGTCCTTGGCATGCTGAAGGGTCAGGCCGTAGAACGTCCAGTAGTTGGCCAGGTGGTTGACGTAGATGCAGCGGGCCATCTTGAAGTCGTTGGCAGTGGCGGGACTCATCTGCGAGCCGTCGATGATGACCTTGCCCACGGCATCCTCAGGCCAGGCACGCAGCTCGCAGCGCTGGTCGGGCGTGGTGGGCAGCTCGGGAATCTTGATGCGCTCGGTGATGTAGTAGGTACCCTCGTGGACGAGGATGCGGTCGCCGGCCCTAACCAGCTCCATGGCTTTGTGGATGGTGGCCAGAGGGGCAGCCTCCGTGCCGGCGTTGCCGTCGCTGCCGGTGGTTGCCACATGGATGTCGGCTGCCTGTGCAACCGAGAAAGCACCTGCCAGCATGAGGCAAGCTGACAAGGCGCGCTGTGATAGTAGTCTCTTGAACATGGTTTGGTAGTTTTTTATTATTGTATGATTAGTTTTGCTGCTTCAGGGCCTGACGAGCTTCACGGTGCACACCGTGCCGTCACTCATGGGCTGGCGCACGATGTTGACACCGTGCTGCAACTGCTGACGGCGGAGGCCGGAGAGGGTGTAGATGCCAGTCTGGCCCGTGGCATGGGCCTGACTGCGGGGCTGGGCTACGGAGGTGCCGCCGCCATCTTGGGCATAGCCGGTGACCCCCTGCCCCACCTCAACCATCAGGTTGGCACCGGCACCGGTCTGCGCATCGCCCACAATGGCGGGCACCAGCTCGGTGGCGAAGCCCTCGTACTGGTAGTTATCGGCAGGGGTGAAATAGTCGATGGTGCCCACCTGCTCCTTGCGGTCGGCACTGTTGTGGCAGTCGGTAATCTGGAGATTGTAGTCAGCATAGCCGTGCTTGGCATCGGTGTAGTCCTTGGCCACGACGACTCCGTCGGCAAACCAGCAGCGCTCGGCATAGATATTGGACTTGTAGCCGTAGCCGATGCTGTAGTGGTTGCCCACGTTGGTGTAGTAGCAGTTGACGAGGTGTACCTTGCCGAAGCGCACACGCGGGCAGCGCTCCATGCAGCCGTCGTCCCACCAGCAGTTGGCAAACGTGGTGTTCAGATGGCCCTCGCTCTCGGTGGCCTTGTCGCTGGAGCCCCACGTGTTGCAGAAGCGGTGGTCGTCGGCACCGCCGGAGCCACCGGCCAGGGGCGGTATCTGATAGAGGAAGCGGCACCACGACACGCAGATGTAGTCGGACTCGTGGTTGCAGTCGAAGCTGCTGTCCACGCCGTCGCCGATGGTGCAGTGGTCTACCCAGACACGCTTGACGCCCTGGAAGAGCAGGGCATCGTCGCCATCGACATCGTAGGCACCAGCACCCTGGATGGTGAGGTTGCGGATGATGATGTTCTCGCTGTCGGCACCGCTGCCGCTGGAGAACTTCATCACGCCGCTGTTCTTCTTCGTACGGTCGTTGCTGTAGATGCGGGCCCCGGGCAGGCCGAGGATGGTCTTGTTCTTGACGTGCCACGTATGCATCTGCTTGAACTCGATATCGCCCTGCACATAGATAATCATCGGCACGTCGCGCAACGAGGTGGCGGGGTTCTTCTTGGTGATGGCAGCCTCAAACTCGGCCTCGGTGGTCACGACGACTTCCTCGCCACCCTCGCCGCCAGTGACCTCGAAGCCGGGCTGGGCTCCCCACCCTAACGGGCGGTTAAGGTCGTAAGCCGACAATTGGGCACGGACAACAACGCCCCACAACAGGGCGGACACAATAAGGACACAACGGGATAGGCAGCGTTTCTTCATTTGCTTAGTAGTCATGAAATGGTCTTTAAGGCAGCAAAGGTGGACGGATGCCCGCTTCGCTGACGCAAAAGTACACCAAAACATTCAACCGCGAAGCATTTCCCCGCCTTTTTCTCACGCAAACGTTTTCGTGTCCGTTTGACAACGAAAACGCGATACCAGGAAAGCCTACAGGCTCTCTACGAACGAACGGGTGACCTGAAAGGAATGCTCGGCCACCTGGCTCCAGAAGTCATGATACTGCGAGGCATCGGTGTCGCGAAGGGGCATGTCGCTGACCACCCGGAACGAGATGAACGGCACGCCCAGCTTGTAGCACGTCTGGGCAATGGCGGCCGACTCCATGTCGACGGCCTTGGCCTCGGGGAAGAGGCCGATGATGCTGCGCATCTTCTCCTTCGTGTCGACAAACCAGTCGCCAGTGACAATGAGCCCCGGATGGATGGTAAGCGACGGGGGCAGGACGCCAGAAGCCGAGAGCGCCGTAGCCTTGGACAGCAACGCCGGGTCGGCGGCATAGCGGGCAGGCAGGCCCTGCACCTGGCCATAGACGGTGGTGGTGTCGATGGCCGTGCCACAATAGACGTCATGATAGCACACCTCAGCGCCCACCACGACGTCCTGCACCTGGATGTCGTCGCCGTTGCCGCCGGCACAGCCGGAACTGATGACCACATCGGGCGCACAGCGCCGAATCATGTCGGCCGCCCCCAAGGCTGCATTGACCTTACCAATACCACACTTCTCTACTACGACATGGCCATCGCCAAAGAGCCGCTGCAACTGGGCCAGCTCCTTGTCCATGGCTACAATGATTCCTATCTTCATAACGCTTTCCTTAGCTGATTCGCCGACAAAGGTAATACTATTCAGCCGAATAGGAGCCACGGGAATGGTTAATTATCCTAAAAAAGAAAAAGCCGTGGCGGCCTAAGTGCGAGGATTTTTATACCTTTGCGCCCAATATTTAACGACACATCTTTTAATTAAACAGCTTATGAGAGTAATTATCGAATCTGACTATCAGAAAATGTCGCAGTGGGCCGCCGAGCACGTCATTGAGCGCATCAATGCCTTCCAGCCCACCAAGGAGAAACCGTTTGTGCTGGGTCTGCCCACCGGCAGCTCGCCCGAGGGAATGTATGCCTGTCTGGTGAAAGCCAACAAGGAGGGTCGTGTGTCGTTCAAGAACGTGCTGACGTTCAACATGGACGAGTATGTCAACCTGCCCGAGGAGCACCCGGAGTCCTACCACTCCTTCATGGCACGCAACCTGTTTGACCACATCGACTGCCCCAAAGAGAACATCCACATCCTGAACGGCAACGCCAAGGACCTGGCTGCCGAGTGTGCACACTACGAGGAAATGATTAAGCAGGCCGGAGGCATAGACCTGTTCATCGGTGGCATCGGCCCCGACGGCCACATCGCCTTCAACGAGCCCTATTCGTCGCTGACCTCCCGTACCCGCGTAAAAACGCTGACCACCGACACCATTATTGCCAACAGCCGCTTCTTCGACAACGACGTCAACAAGGTGCCCAAGCTGGCACTGACCGTTGGCGTGGGCACCGTCATGGATGCCCGCGAGGTCATGATACTGGTGAACGGCCACCACAAGGCCCGTGCCCTGAAGGCCGCCATCGAGGGTGCCGTCACCCACGAGTGGACCATCTCGGCCCTGCAGATGCACCAGCACGGCATCATCGTGGCCGACGAGCCCGCCACCGACGAGCTGAAGGTCGCCACCTATAAGTATTTCAAGGACATTGAGAAGGACAACCTCCTCTAAGCATAGGCCGGCCTATCGGGCCTAACAAGCAGAGGCCAATAAGCAAGCTACCGCACGCAGACCCATGGTCCTTCGTGCGGTAGCTTGCTATATGTTAGTGTCGTCAGCACTCCTACATGTTGCAGGGCGCTTTACTTCTTCAGCTTGAAGGCGTTCTCGATGCTGCTAAGTTCGTTGACGAAGGCACGGTCTACCTTCATTCGCTGCTCTATGGCCGTGCAGCTATGGATAACGGTAGAGTGGTCGCGCCCGCCGATGAGTTGTCCGATGCGCGAGGCCGGCATCTTGGTGTACTTCTGTGCGAAGTACATGGAAATCTGTCGCACCAGCACATAGTCGCGCTTACGGCTGCGACTGAGCACATGTTGCTGGCTGACACCATAGTGGTCGCAGACGGCCTCCAGGATGTCGTCGATGGTGAGCGGCCGGTTGTCGACCTTGACGGCACGCTTGATGACGCGCTCGGCCAGCTGCATGTCGATATTCTTGTTCCACACCACAGAGTAGGCTAACAGCGAATTGACGACACCCTCCAGGTCGCGGACGCTGCCGTTGGCGGTTTCTGCGATGAACTGGATGACATCCTCCGGAATCTTCAGGCCGTCACGACGGCACTTGGCCTTGAGGATGTCCACGCACAGCTGGACGTTGGGCTGCTCCAGCTCGGCTATCAGTCCGCAGGCAAAACGGGTGAGCAGGCGGTCCTTCATGCCCTGCAGGTCCACGGGCGGTCGGTCGCTGGCCAGTATTATCTGCTTGCCGTTGCGGAACAGGTGGTTAAAGATGTGGAAGAAGGTATCGAGCGTCTTGGTGGCTGTGGCCCACTCCTGTATGTCGTCGACTATCAGCACGTCGATGGTCTGATAGAAGCGGATGAAGTCGTTGACGGTGTTCTGGCGGGTAGCATCGGTGAACTGCACCTGGAAGAGGCGTGCCGACACATAGAGCACGCGCTTCTGTGGATACATCTCCTTGCAGCGCACACCGATGGCGTTAATCAGGTGTGTCTTGCCGCAGCCAGAGGGTCCGAACACAAAGAAGGGGTTGAAGGTCGACTTTCCCGGATGCTCGGCCACGGTCAGTCCGACGGTGCGCGGCAGCTTGTTGGAGTCGCCCTCTATGAAGCTCTGGAACGTCTTATGGATGTCAAGCTGCGGGTTGAGGTCCTGCGGCACGGCACTGTCGAGTGCCGTAGGAGCCTTGTTGCCGACGGTCGTAGCCGTCTGTGTGGCTATCTGCACGGGCTCGCTACCCTGCTCGTCGACGGTCAGGCGGTGCTTCTGGTCGACCACGATACGGTAGTTGAGTTGTACGTTGGCTCCGAAGCATCGGCACAGCACCTTGCTCAGCAACACCACGTAGTGCTGTTCCAAATACTCATACACGTACCTGCTTGGCACCTGCACAAGCAGTGTCCTGCTGTCGTCGTCGTACTGTTCGAAGACGATAGGCTCAAACCATGTTTTATATTGCTGCTCCGTGACGTTCTCCCTAATCAGTATAAGGCAGTTGTCCCAAAGCGCCTTTGGATTGTTGACCATGCGGCGTTACGTTATTAATTAGTATTTAGAGATACAAGATGTGTTTGTCTTGTGGTTTTTACGTTTGCGGTTGCAAAGTTCGTACTTTTTTTCCGAATAAGCAAATCCCACAAATCATCGACAAAAGTCTACGGGAGCGTAACTCTCTTATTTCCCGAACTTTGAGCGTGAAACATTTGCAGATAGTGTCAGCCCCCTCTTGTTTTTTTACATTCCATTGAGTATTAGCCACTTAAAAAATCCCTGCGCATGGGTGCCGCATGTGCAGACAAGCCGTCAGGAATGGGATAAAAGGAACGGAAAATCAAGCACTTGTAGCCGCAGACTTCAAACATCCCTTGCCGTCGTCCTCTATTTAGACAAAATAAAAACTACGCTAAAAACGTTAGTCTCCGCCGCCTCCGAACAGCGAGAAGTGGACATAGCGTTTCGGGTGGGCTTTGAGGTCGATGAGCAAGGCATTGGCAGAGGCCGTTGTAGCCGTGAGGTTCTGGTAGAGCGTGGGGTCACGCATGAGCAGTCCCAGCGTGCCCTCGTTGCTGTTCAGCTTGTGTGTCATCTCGTTGACATTGGCCAGCGTCTGGTTGATGCTGGCAGTCATGCCGGCGACGTCGATGGCCGCCAGGTTGCCCGTCAGCTGCTGCGTATTGTCGAGCACGCCATTGGCCTTGGTCATCATGGCCGGCATCTCGCGGTTGAGCGATGCCGACAGCTGTCGCAGACTGACGCTGGTGGCGTTGAGATTGCCGGTCATGCCCTCCACATGGTGGAGCGTGTTGGCCAGAGCCGGGTCGGCCAGCAGCTGGTTAAGGCTGGTCAGGATAGAGTCGAGCTTGGGCAGCATGCGCTCCACGGCCGGCACCATGTCGCCGACTTTGCTCATGAGTCCCTTCTGGACCCCTCCGAGGATGGTGTCGCCGACGGCCAGTAAATCGGTGGGATTCTGTCCCAGCATGAGGTTTATCTTGATGTTGCCCAGCAGGTCGCTGGCCAGTTCGGCATGCGAGCCCCTGGGCAGCTGCATCTGCTTGTTGAGTCCCACCACGGCCACTATCTTGCCGTCAGGTCGATAGTCGTAGCTGATAGCCTTGACCACGCCCACCTTGTAGCCGTTGGCAAAGACGGGCGCCGACGTCGACAGTCCGCTGACATCGTCGAACTTGACGAAGAATGTATGGTCGGTGGAGAACAGGCTGAGTCCCTTGAGGAACTGCATGCCGAAGAAGAGCACGACGATGGCCACAATGGCCACGAGGGCTATTTTCACCTCTTTAGTAAAGAACTTCATATTGATTGCTGATTATTTATGCTTGTTGGCTTTGTACTCTCTGATGGCTTGCTGTATGTCCATGCGCTTTCCATCCTTGAAGGCGATGACGAAGGCCTGCGGGAAGTGCTGTGCCAGCGACTTGCGCAGCTGGAGCATCTCGTTGTAGTTGGCCGATGCGCCTACGGTGTACTTGTACATGCCCCCCTCCTTGTAGCAGTCGGCCTGCTGTCCCTTCAGCTGCGCTGACTTCTTGGGCAAGCGGGAGCTGCTGGCCAGAATCTGGACCTTGAAGACGGGTGCTGACGGCTGTTGGGCGACGGGAGCGGCCAGCGCCTGTACGATGGGTCCGACGACGGGAGCCACTGCGGCCACGGCCGACGTGCTGTCGACGGGTCGTCGGGCGGGCTTTGGCGCAGGGTGGGCCACGCTGACTGAATCAGCGGGCACAGTGGATACGGGCGGCGCTGACGGGGCAGGCGGCGAGGCGGGCGAGGGGGGCCCGCTGACTGAATCAGCGGGCACAGTGGAGGCGGCCAGCTCCTGGGCCTCCTTTTCTCTGCGCTTGCGTTCCTTTTCGGCGGCCTTGCGTTCCTTTTCAGCGGCCTTACGGGCCTTACGGCGCGCTTTGCTGTCCTCCTGGACATCCTGGGGCACCACGGTGGGAATGTTCACCTCCTGACTCTTGGGTGCCTCGTAGGGCACGGCCACGTTGGCCTGCTGGCGGTTTTTGTAGGCCACGAAGGCATTGTAGAACCCCTGTGCATACTGTCGCACGGCCTCATCGCTGTTCATGTAGCGCTCCTCGTCGGGCGTGGAGATGAAGCCCAGCTCCAGCAGGGCGGCGGGCATGGAGGCTTTGCGCAGCACGGCCAGGTTGTCCTGGTGTACGCCTTTGTCCTGCCGGCCCGTGGCAGCACAGATGTAGCGCTGCATCAGCTTGGCCAGCAGCACGCTGTTCTCCATGTTCTTGTCCTGTATGAACTCGAACATGATGTTGCTCTCCGGCGAGTTGGGGTCGAAGCCCTCGTAGTGCTGTTGGTAATCCTTCTCATAGAAGATGACGGCGTTTTCGCGCTTGGCCACTTCCAGGTTCTCAATGTATCCACGGGTGTTGCCGTTGCGCAGGCTGCGCCCCAGCGTATAGGTCTGGTATCCACGGGCAATGCGTCCCTTTGGCAGGGCATTGATGTGGACCGATATAAACAGGTCGGCCTTGTTGCTATTGGCGATGTCGGCCCGCTGCCAGAGTTCGAGGAATCGGTCGGTGCGGCGCGTATAGATGACTTTGACATCTGGGCAGCTGCGCTCCACGATGCGTCCGAAGGCCAGTGCGTAGCGCAGCGTCAGGTTTTTCTCTCTGACCAGGGCCCCCTTGGCACCGGTGTCGTGGCCACCGTGTCCGGCATCGATGACGAGCGTAAACTGCTTGTTGGCGGCGACCGCAGTCACCGTCAGCGCCAGTCCGAACACGAGCAGCATCAACAGCCTTTTCATCCTTCAGAAGCCTTTACGGCGTGCAAAAGTACGGATTTTCCGTCAGAAATCCGCACCTAAGCGTTAGTTTTATCATTTATTAAGTGTAGTTCCACGCCGGCACCCTCACAGTCGGCCCCCATGGGCGGGTTGAGTTTGGTCAGCCGTACGTCGAGGGCCGTCACCTGCGGGAAGGCATCGAAGACGGCCTGTGCGATGCGTCCGGCGGCATGCTCCAGCAGCTGCGACGGCTGCAGCATCTGGCGTCGCACGATGTCGTAGAGCGCCGCATAGTTGAGCGTCGTGGCCAACTGGTCGGTGGCGACGGCCGCTGCGAGGTCGGCAGTAGCCCTGAGCGACACGCTGAACTCGGCCCCCACGTCACGCTCCTGGGCCATGACCCCGTGGCGGGCATGGAAGCGGACGTCGTTGAGAAAGATAGTGCCCTGTGTGAGCTTCATTGCGCTGTCTGTTCCTTGTCGGCAGCCTCGCCGCCGTCGTCGAGATATTTCTTCAGGGCACGCTCCACGCCCACCTTCCAGGTGTTGATGTTCTCGTTCTGCAACTGCAGCGAGCTGACCAGGCGGATGACGTGTGGCAGTGGCATGCGATAGCGCAGCACGCCGCTGATGAGCTTGGCGTAGTTCCAGTATTCGGGGTCGAACTTCTCGGAGAGGCCCTCGACGGTGGTCTTATAGCCGCGCTTGTTGACAAACTGGAAGTCGTAGCGCTTCGTGCCGTCGTCGTTGAGCTGCTTGATTATCTTGCCGTGGGTGACCGACTTAGGCAGTATGATGCCCTCCTCGTCGTCCTGCAAGCCGGTGAATATCTCGTAGGGATAGCCGTCGAGCAGACCGACCAGTGCCACCCATTTGTCCTTGTTGTTCTGAAATCGCACCACGTCGCACTCCAGCTCCTTGGGGCGCACCTCGGTCACCTGTGGGCGCTGGTTCTGCAGCAGCTCGTCGATGGCCGCGTCGGCCGCCGCCGTCAGCCGCTGGCGCTCGTCGGCGGTCAGTGTCGCCATCATGCGGCCCAGCAGCCTCCGGGCCTCGTCGTCAGCCATGGCGTGCTCGGTCTGCTGGCTCGCCTTTGCCAGCCGTCCGGCCAGCCGTGCCACCAGTCTGTCTTCGTTCTCTTTGCTCATTGCCGTCTGTGTTTAGGTTGATACTTGCCTATTCGCCTGCAAAGTTACGAAGATTTTTTCACTTCCGCGGTATTATTTCGCATTTTCTTTGTACCTTTGCAGCACAAACCCATCAAGCAATGAAGAACCTCGAAACCCGGCGGAGCATCCGCCAATATAGCGACCGCGAAGTGAGCGACGAGCTGCTCAACCGCCTCATGACCCAGGCGGCCCGCACCCAGACCATGGGCAACCTGCAGCTCTACAGCGTCGTCGTCACCCGCTCCGAGCAGATGAAGCAGCGGCTGGCCCCCGCCCACTTCAACCAGCCCATGGTGACGCAGGCCCCCGTGGTGCTGACCATCTGTGCCGACTTCCACCGCACCACCCGCTGGTGTGAGGAGCGTCAGGCCCAGCCAGGCTACGACAACTTCCTCTCGTATCAGAATGCGGCCATCGACGCCCTGCTCTACACGCAGACGCTCTGCTGCCTCATGGACGAGGAGGGCCTGGGCTACTGCTACCTGGGCACCACGGTCTACATGCCCCAGCAGATAATCGACACCCTCGAGCTGCCCCGTCTGGTCATGCCCGTGGCCACGCTGACCGTCGGCTGGCCCGCCGAGGAGCCCGCCCAGAGCGACCGTCTGCCGCTGGCCAGCTTCGTACACGGCGAGACCTATCACGACTACTCGGCCGCCGACATCGACACCTATTATAATAGTAAGGAGCAACTGGCCGAGAACCGCCACTTCGTCGCGCTCAACCACAAGCAGACCCTCGCCCAGGTGTTCACCGACATCCGCTACACCCGCAAGGACAACGAGGCCATGTCGGCCGGACTGCTCGAAGCCCTCAAGCACCAGGGATTCCTTTAGTCCGCAACGGCCACACCCCCACCCCCTCTTGGCCTTCACGCCAAGACGAAACGCCAACGAGTCATCTCGCGGCGCCCGCCGCGAATATCTTCAGCGCCCGCCGCGCATATCAGCAGCGGGCGCTGCCAATATGCGCGGCGGGCGCTGCGAAATAGTTTGGCCGGCCCAAACTCCCCGTTTGCCCCGACCTTACTCCCCGTTTGGGCCGGCCTTACCGCCAGCTTGGTCCGGCCTCGCTGGCAGTTTGCCCTACCCTGACTGACCGCTTGCCCCATCGCGGCACGCAATGCGCCCTGCACACACAGGCCGTCCGGCCATCGTCATAAACATGATTATCATAATTATGATAATTATAAACACAGTCATTAAAAGGCTAAAAAATCGGGCAAATCATTTGGCGGGCAGGCAAATAAACGCTACCTTTGCGGGCAAGTTTGGCCGCGTACACAGACATACGAGAAAAACCGAAAGAACGATAAGTACCCGTTAACAAATTACTCGGTATGATAAAGTTACAGCCCCCACCCCTAACCCCTCCCCTTGAAGGGAGGGGAGCGGCATCCGCCTTGCCCGCCGTGGAGGTTTTCGCGGCCCTCCCCTATGACCTCAACGACGCCAATGGCGAGCACATCACCCTGGAGCCCGGCGAGAAGCATGAGCTGACGCTGACCATCGAGGGCGACGACAGCGGCGTGACTCACAAAGTGGCCCTGCCGTGCTACACCGGCGACGACGAGCCGATGGCCTTAGACGTGTCGAAACCCTTCGCCATACGGCCCGTCCATGAGCTGAAGTTTGAACAGGCCAGCGTCACACCCGTCGAGAAAATCGACGACGACTATGCCAGCTTCCGCGTCAAGGCAATGTTCAATGGCCAATGCTACGACCTGCAGGGCCGCAAGGTAGCACATGGCAAAGCGTCAGGCCGCAAGTTAGCCAAGGGCCTCTATATCATCAACGGCAAGAAGGTCGCAGTTAGATAGGTGATGGGGTGACGAGTTGATACCGAAATAGTTGACGAGTTGACAAGTTGAATGCCAAGTAAATGCAAACAACTCGTCAACTTGTCAACTCGTCAACCCGTTCAGATACCTAACAGCATGTGGACGGGGTCTTCGACTGTCGGGGGAGCCAGGGCAGGCTCTCCGCCGCCACCGCCTCCATCGATGATGTCCGTGTCGCCGGCATCAATGGTGATGCTGCCGGCCATGAGCGGGGTTGCCGCAGGGATAACGACAACCACCTGCTGGGGCTGAACATACTGTAGCTTCTTCATCGTAGGGCCTCCTTTCTTCCGTTGTGAATATAAATGCCTTTTGCTGTGGGCCGACCGGCAAGGCGGCGGCCGTCGAGGGTGTACCACTGACCATCGTCCGTTGTCCATTGTCCATTGTCCATTGCGGCAATGCCCGTCGTCTGGTCGAAGCTGAGCGTCACGTCAGGCGCACTGGCGGCCAGCGCACCAAGGTGGAAGTAGGCACGGAAGGCGTTGACCTGGAAACCGTCGGTGGTGGGATAGAACAGGCGGTTGCCGCTGCCCATGTAGCGATTGGTCTTGTCGTCCTTCGTCAGCGCCACGGGGCTGTAGGTGCCTACGAACTGCACCTGGGCATCGCCCTCGCCAAAGGTGACTGGCGTGGGTGTGGTGCTGCTGATGGTGACAGCGTCGAAGGTGGGGTTGACGACATCGTCGGCCGGCGTGTCCCACTTCACGATATAGGGCGTGCCGGCAGTCAGACTGCTGACGGCTGCGCCGAAGGTGAGTGTCAGCGAGCCGCTGGTCAGCGTGGCACCCGTCAGCGGACGCACCACGGCACCCTCGAGGGGCGTGCCCGTCAGCGAGGCGATGCTGAACGGCAGGCACAGCGTGTTCCATGCACCATTCCTGTAGAGCGTGCGTCCGCTGAGTGTCACGTCGCTGGCAGCACCCTGATAGGTGGCCAGCAGGGTGGCGTTGTCGGCAGCATCGTTCAGGGCCACTACGTTCTTCACCGTCCAGCCGGCGGGGATGCCGTGGACGAACGTCATGGGCTTCGACGGGTCATCGAAGTCGGTGCCCTCCGTAGTGCCCTTGCCGCTCCAGTCGGCTCCGCCAGCCTGCACGAAGGTGCCGGTGGCGGCCACGTTGGTCAACCAGCCGTCGGTGGCCGTCTCATCGCCGAGGTCGGTAGCCAGGCACTTCACGTAGTTGAGCGACGTGCAGTTCATGAACATGTGCTCATAGCAGTTGCCTTCCAGTTTCGCAGCAATGAGGTCTGGAGCCTTCTCCAGACTGCTGCAGCCGAAGAACATCATCGTGTAGCAATAGGGCACCAACTTAGTGGCGGGCAGCACGGGGGCGTTCTTCAGCGAGGTGCAGTTCCAGAACATGTCGTTGTAGCAAAGTTCGGCCAGCTCCGTTGCAGGCAGTTCAGGAGCAGTTACCAATGCATGGCACTCCTCGAACATGCGCTGGTAGCACTGCGTGGCCAGCGTCGTGGCAGGCAGGGCGGGTGCCTTGGTCAGGGCCGTGCAACCCGAGAACATGTAATTATAGCAATAGTCGGCCAGCGTGGTGGCAGGCAGGTCGGGAGCCTCAATCAGCGCGGTACATCCCTTGAACATATACTCACAAGCACTCTCGCCGACTGTCTTAGCTGCGATGGTGGCCGAGGTCAGTGCCGTGCAGCCTTGGAACATCTGGTAATAGGCGCTCGCAGGAACGTTTTCGGCATTCAGTGCGGGTGCGGTGGTAATGGCTGTGTTCAGGTACATTCCGAGATAGCAGCCCTGTGCCAGCGTCATCGAGGGCAGTGCCGACGGGGTGACGAGCTGTTTGCAGCTCACGAACATGGCACGATAGCAATAATCGGCCAGCGTGGTGGCCGGCAGTTCAGGGGCTGTCGTCAGCGCCGAACACCATCCGAACATCATGTTATAGCAATAACGGTCCAGGTTAGTGGCCGGCAGGGCTGGTGCAGCCGTAATGCCAGAGCCATAGAACATATAGCTGTAGCAATAGTCCTCAAGCGTCGTGGCAGGCAGTGCCGGAGCAGTGGTCAGTGCCGAGCAGGCACGGAACATGTTTTCATAGCAGTTTTCGGCCAGCGTAGTGGCAGGCAGCGCGCAGGCCTCCGTCAAGCCGGAACAGGTGCTGAACATCGACTTGTAGCAGGCAACGGCCAAAGTAGTGGCTGGCAGGGCAGGGGCTTTGGTCAGCGACTTACAACCATAGAACATGTTGGAATAGCATCCCTCGGTCAGCGTCGTGGCCGGCAGTACGATGTCCTTTGTGGCGTGGTTTAGCAAATGGGTGTTGCTGTCGAACAAGTCGTAGAACGTGTTATTGGCCGTCAGCGTTGTTGCTGTAGCAAAGCCGGTGCTGCTGACCAGGCTCATCACGTTGCCATAGACGTAGCAGTCCTTGTCGAAGTTGATAATGGTACTTCCCGCAATAGAACCATTGGAATAGGCCGCATTGTCACCCCGCAGCTGTACGGTCTGTCCGGCGTTGATGCCGCTGATGGTGATGTTTTCATCGCTGGCGGGGGTCCACGACGTGCCGCCATTGGTGCTGTACTCGATGGAGAGCGTCAGCGGGTTCTTGATGGTCACGGTCGTAGCATCCTCGGTAGCCTCGATGGTCAGCGGGGTCTCGGTCATGGAGGCAACCACCTCGCTGGCATTTATGACCGTCCAGCCGGTGGGTATGCCGTCAATTCTGCCCCACTCATCTTTCGGACCAACCGTCCAACTGTCCATGCCGTCGGCCTTGACGAGGGTACCTGTGGCAGCCACGCCGGTAAGCCAGCCATATGTACAGCCATCTGCCGATATATCAGTTGCCAGACACTTCACGTAGTTCAAGTTGGCGCATTGGTCGAACATCGAACTGTAACCTTCATGAGGAACAGTGGCGGCAGGCAGCACTGGTGCCCGCTCAATGGCTGTGCCGCAGAACATCTGGTGGTAGCAGCCCCATCCCAGTTCCATGGCCGGCAGTTCGGGGGCACGGGTCAGGTTCTTGCACCGGGCAAACATATACATATATCCACAGCGTGTCACGTTCAGGGCCGGCAGCACGATGTCCTTGGTGGGATGGTTGTGGATGGTGGTGTTGGGTACGGGGTCTAAGTATTCACCCGAGGTGGTGAACAGGTATGCGAAGGTGTTGTCGGAGTCATACTGCTGGTCGCCTCCCACCTTAGGCAGGGTGGTGAGCGTAGCAAAGCCTGTGCTGCTGATTAGGCTCATCACATTACCATATATATAAATATCGTTGGTGGCGGTAATCTGCGTGGGCTTCTCTCCATCGGTCGTCGTGCAATACGTCGGGTTGTCGCCTCGCAGTTGTACTTGGTCGCCAGCGGCAACGCTGATGCTGATGGGGTTGCTGTTGGCAGATGTCCATCCGCCACCATTCTTATTATATTCTATCGTCAGCGCATTGGGGTTGACGATGTTGATGGTTCCTGCCGCTACGGCTTCCAGGGTCAGCGGCGTGCTGAGCATGCCCTGTGCCCGTACCGTACTGACGACGGCACAGAGGCACAGGAGAAGGGTTGTGAACAAGGGTTTTAGTCTCATAGTCGTTTCATTTAGGAGGATTACTTGATGATGGTCTTCTTACCGTTCACAATGTAGACACCCTTTGAGGGCTGAGTGACACGGCGGCCCTGCAGGTCGTAGTACATTTTGTCTTTTGTCGATAGTCCATTGTCGATTGCTTCTATGTCCGAGGGGTCATTAGCGGAGTAGGTAAAGTTGAACTTGTAGTACTTGCCGCCGTTGCGGTGGATATAGACGGGCTGCGCAATTCCGTTATATTCGCTGAAGTAGAATGCGACGGTGTAAGTCTCGCCGTCCTCCAGTTTATGGACGCCTAACTGTTGCTCATCGTAGAAGCCCCAACTGACGTTGACGGGATAGGTGCCTGAATACATCCAGTTCACCCACACATCAGTCTGATAAATATCGTATGCCCAGTTTTCACTAAGTGGGATAAGGCCTCCTTCTGCGGCGCAAAGCACGGCATCAACCGGCGAGGAATTGATTCTGCCGAAGTTGCCCGTCTTGTAGTCGCGGTTATCCACCTCGAGACCATCGACGATATATTGGTCGGCATCGCTCTTCTTCATCGTGACGAACGTCATAGAACCGCCATAGGTATGTGCTGCTGCAGAATAGGTGTAGGGCACAGCACTCTCAAAAATGTAGCCCCAGAAGCCTAGGTCGGGGACGGTCATCTTTTCCCCCGTGCTCGTCAGTGTTATCTCAGTCGGATAGATGGTACCCAACTCGATGGGCTCCTGGTTCGAGCCGAGCAAGTCATAACCGTTGATTTGGCCGTTCACCTTCATAGCTACATGAGTCGTGGTCGAAGCCTCGTCGCCGGCATAAGTGAAACTTGCCAGCAGACATTCCTTGGAGTGGTCAGTCCATTTGTAATTAGAGTACTCACTGCCCGAGTTCTCCGGATAACTCCATGGGTTAGTGCCGCCGTCCACACCCCCGACGGTCGTGTGTGCCATTTCCGTGAAGTGGATGGCAAAGACATAGGTGTGTCCCTTCTGGTATTGGCCTTCCTTATAGGTGCCTGACTCTTCATCATACACCAGCGGACGGGGCAGTACAGATTCGTCTCTCGTACCGTCGCTCCAGACGAACTGGTTGGCACTCATCACTTCGTTCATCGGCTCCAGCGCACCTGAGCCGCCGGTGAATTGGTGTCCGAACAGCACCGGACTATTGCTGCCTTGAGGCAAGACAAACAGCGCTTTGTCATTCCAGTCATAATATGCACCTGACTGGGAGATGCTTTTGTCATACACGCCGATATTGACCAGCATGTAGTGGGTGTCCTCATTCTCGAACCCTTCGCGGTCCGTGAGGATGACAACCTGATAGCCCTTTATGCTGAGTTCGGGCTTGTCTTGGTCGGGGCTCCGATAGACCATGCCCAGGTCGAAAGGCTCGGGTACGGCAGCAGAGAACTTGTTAAAACCACAGGTCAGCGTTTTCCCGTTCACGCTGAACTTAACATAGGAATTGGGTGCTGCAGCCTGAACGCCCAGGACAGCGAGCATTGCTCCGAGGAGCAGGAGTAGTTTCTGTTTCATAAGCATTGATAGTTAAATAGGTTTGTTGGGCAAAGATAGCGAAAAGTTCGTCAGGGGAGTGCCGTGCGGAGGGGGTTTTTGACGAACTGCATCCTGTGAGTGACGAACTGGAGGCTGTGGGAAATAATTGTAGGCAAAAGCTTTTGCGTTTCGGCTTTTTTTAGTAACTTCGCGTCATGGAAACACTCAGACGCTTATGCCTGCTCGGCTGGATGCTCTGTGTCAGCCTCGCCGCCACGGCACAGATGGAGAGCCGGCTGACCTTCCGCCGCTACACCATCCAGGACGGGCTGCCACAGATGCAGTGCGAGCGGCTCTTTCAGGACACTCGCGGATATATCTATGTCGGAACGCTGTCGGGCTTCGTGCGCTTCGACGGCCATGCGTTCACCGCCTTCCTCAAGGGGCGGCGGTTTAACATTGTCGGCTTTACCGAGGTGGAGGGCACGGTCAGCGCCTTCGACTTCCGCCGCCAGTGGCTGACCGACTACGACGGTGTGACGATGAGGATGCTCGAACCGCATGGCCGCTGGCTGCTGAACAACTTCAACAGCGGCATGCTACCCAACGGCTACGTGCTCCTGGAAGACGAGCAGGAGGAGCACCGCCGGCTGTGCCACATGACCACAGACGGGTTCACGACCATCGTCAAGGGAGCCTTGCTCGACTGGATGACCCCCGACCGCAAGCTCTGCATGGACTCCACCACGCTCTATGTACCTACGGAAAAGGGGCTCTACCGCGTGGAGGGCGACAAGGCCCGGCGACTGACCACGAAGGGCGACATATACTCCCTGCTCCGCACCAACAGCACGCTGCAGGCCTTTGCCGCCGATGGCATCTACGACGTGACCGGCCACGGGCTGCGGCTGCGGACGGCCTGCGACTTCCCCTCGGCCAGCTACGGCCTCACCGTCAGGACACTGGCCAACGGCCACCTCGTCATGGCCGATGAGCACAGCCTCTACGAGTATGACGGACGGCAGCTGCGCCAGCTCGCCACAGGCTTCAACCTGGTCAAGGACCTGCTCGTAGACCGCTGGGACCGCCTGTGGGTGGCCACCTACGAGGGACTCTACTGCTACTTCAACCGCTGCTTCACCACCCACCGGCTGACTGCCGAGGGCGACATTGTAAGGGCTATAGGCGTGATGGGTGGCGACACGCTCGTCATGGGCACGCTCAACGGCAAACTGTGCGTTGGCGATTCCATCGTCAACGACGACCCCAGTCAGTTCTATGCGCCCAATGCCGCTACTATATATAATAAGGTATATATGGCAGGCAACGGCGACGTGATGTGCTACGACGGAAGGCTGCAACGGCTCCACCTGCCCGCCGACCGCTATCTGTTTGTGGCCAAGGCCGGCAGACGACTCATCGTGGGCAGCCGCAAGTGCCTGACAGCCTACGACCCGGCCAGTGGCCGCCTCGACACCCTCACGACCAGTATCCCCCACCCCTGGTGTGCCGCCGACGACGGACAGGGGCGGCTATGGGTGGGCACCACCTTCGGACTCTATTGCGACGGGCAGAAGGCAGCCTATGAACCGTCGGCCACACCGGGCAGCATCCATCAGGAAGGCGAGCGCCTCATCGTCACCACCATGGAGCGCGACGCACAGGGCAACATCCTGTTTCCGTCGAAGGACTCGCTGTTCGTCATCCGCAACGGCAAGGTCAGTCCATTAGACATGCCAGGGCTGGCAGGCCATGAGGTGCGTGCGCTGCACGTATCGCCGAAAGGCTACCTGGTGGTGGCCGTCATCGACGGACTGTTCGTCAGCCGCATCAGCCGTGACTACGTCGTCAGCGACACCCGTTTCTACGACCACCGCAACGGCTTCACCATGCTCGAACCGCTCATGGCCACCATGGGCGAGACTGCCGACGGCACCGTATGGCTGGCAGGCATCGAGGAGATGACATCGTTCCGCCCGGCCGACCTGATGGCCTTCCGCGAATCAGACACGTACATCGCCCCGCCGCTGCGCTGGTGGCAGCACTGGTGGCTGTGGCTCATCGCCCTGCTGTGGCTCACGCTGACCGTGTGGCTCGTCGCCCGCTGGCACGAGAAGCGGCGCAACCGCCGGCGGATGCTGCACCTACAGCGTGAAAAGCTGCAACGCGAACAACAGTTAGAAGCCATCCGCCAGAAGGCCATCGACGAGGTGAAGTCGAGCACGCTGGCCAAAGACATTGTCAGGATGACGGAACAAAGCGCCGCCGAGCGCCTGACATTCCGCACGGCCAGCGGCACGCGGGTGGTCGATGTCAAGGACATCGCCTACTTCAAGGGCGACGGCAACTACTCGCAGATAGTGACGTTCTACGACAAGGATACGGTATTGACCGGACTGGGAGCCCTGGAAAAGATGCTCTCGCCGGAGGTGTTCGTGCGTGCCGACCGCAGCACGCTGGTCAACATCCACCACATCAGCAACCTGCTGCCCAAACAGCGGCGCTGCATCTTCCGCTCGCCTGACGGCCACGAGGTGGAGACCACCCTGCTGGCTCCCGCCTTCAAGCGCCTGCAGGAGCTGCTTTAGCGGCCTTCGGCCTAATGAAGAGTGAAAAGTGAAAAGCTACCGCCCAGAGGGTCAGATGCCTTTGGGCGGTAGCTTTTCACTTTTCACTTTTCACTCTTCACTTTTCACTCTTCACTTACTCCACCACGATGGGCTTGTACTTCGGCACGAGGGCCTTCATGATGCACCAGCCGATGAGGTAGGCCACGGCGCAGATGCAGAACACCACCATGTAGGCGGCGGGCTTACCCTCGAAGCCAAACATGGTGAAGGCAGCTCCCTGTTCTTCGGCCCAGGTGAAGAACATACCCGAACCCTTGTTGATGAGGAACGAGCCCACACCGCCGGCCATGGAGCCGATGCCGGTAATGGTGCCGATGGTAGACTTTGGGAACATGTCGCCGACGGTCGAGAAGATGTTGGCCGACCACGACTGGTGACCAGCGCCCAGCAGACCTATCAAGATGGCAGGCCACCAGGCGCTATAGGCGCCGAGGGGCTGTGCGAACAGGCCCAGCAGGGGGAAGAAGGCAAAGATGAGCATGGCACGCATACGTCCGGCGTAGGGGTTCATGCCATACTTCTCGACGAATATCTTCGGCAGGTAGCCACCGCCAAACGAGAGGATGGTGCAGATGGCATAGAGGGTGAAGATGAGGGCGATGCCCATGCCAGAGTCGCTGGTGTAGCCATACTGGTCAGAGAAGTAGGCAGGCGCCCAGAACAGGAAGAACCACCACACGCCGTCGGTCATGAACTTGCCGACGATGAACGACCATGTCTGCTTGTAGGTGAAGCACTTCAGGAACGGGATGGTCTTCTCCTCCTTCGCCTCCTGCTTGTCCTGCACGTCGGCGATGTCGGCATCCTGCTCAATGTAGTTCAGCTCGGCCTGGTTGACGCGCTTGTTCTTGGCAGGCTTCTCGTAAGCCCACACCCACAGGCCCATCCAGATGTAGCCCAGGGCACCGATGATGATGAAGGCCATCTCCCATCCCCAGGCACGTGCCAGCAGGGGAATGGTGGCGGGGGCGGCCAGTGCGCCCACCGAGGCACCGCTGTTGAACAGCGAGGTGGCGAAGGCGCGGTCCTTCTTGGGGAAGTATTCAGCCGTGACCTTGATAGCGGCGGGGAAGTTGCCGGCCTCACCGACGGCCAGTATCAGGCGGCAGCTCAGGAAGAGCCACACCGAGATGGTGGCAATGGCCACGGCGGCATCGGAGCCAGCCTCGACCATGCGCAGGGCCTCGATGGAGTCGTAGCCCTCGATGTTCATGGCCACCCATCCGCATCCGGCATGGAGCACGGCACCCGTCGACCATACGAAGATGGCGATGAGGTAGCCCTTCTTGGTGCCCATCCAGTCGATGAACTTGCCGGCAAAGAGGTTGGCGATGGCGTAGAAGATGGAGAACCATCCGGTGATGGTGCCATAGTCATTATCATTCCAGTGGAACTCAGGGGCTATGAAGTCCTTCCAGGTAAGAGACAAGACCTGACGGTCCATGTAGTTGACGGTCGTTGCCAGAAAGAGCAACGCACAGATGACCCAACGCCAGTTGGACATCTTAGTGGTTTGAATTGGAGCCATAGGGATATTTTTATTTTACTATTTTACGATATTACGGTTTCACGATTGCTGCGGCCAGTGGTCAGACAGTCCGATGGTCACATCAGCGTATGTCGATGACGGGTATGTTGTCCTTGTCGTTATAGTAGAGGTTCTCGCCGGCCATGCCCCAGATGAACGTATAGTAATAGGTGCCTGCGGCGGCATGGATGCTCCACTCCGGCGACATGATGGCCTGCTCGTTGTGCAGCCATACGACGCGGCTCTCCTGGGGCTCGCCCATGATGTGTGCTATGGTCTGCTCCTGGGGCAGGTTGAAGTAGTAGTAAGCCTCGATGCGGCGACCGTGGGTGTGCGGCGGCATGGTGTTCCACGCAGCACCGGGGTTCAGCTGTGTCAGTCCGAGCTGCAGCTGGCAGGGTCCTTCCTCCAGCACGTCGTTGACGATGAGCTTGTAGACGGTGCGGTTGTTGCACTCCTCGAGCGAGCCCACGGGGCCCCACACGGCAGCCTTCAGCGAGCCCTTGCGGCCGTCGAGGGTTATCCACTGCGTCTTGTAGTGCTGGTGGGCAGTGGCCGAGTTCAGATAGAACTTGGCGGGGTTCTGAGCGTCCTTCGAGCGGAACTCCACCACCTTGTTCACGTCCTTGTCCTTGCCAATATGTCCACGGCCGATGTACAGGGCCTCCTTCGGGGCCAGCGCATACTCCTTGCCGTCGACGATGACCCAGCCGTCGCCCCCACCGCAGTTGACCACGCCGAGCTCACGGTTGTAGAGGAAATACTTCTCCTTGATGCCGGGGTCCACGTCGAGGCCCAGGTCCTGGAAGTTTTCCAGCTTCAGGGTTTTGTTTACGGGCATGGCACCGCCGAAGATGAACCGGTCGTAGTGCGAATAGGTCAGGTGAATCTTGTCGGCTTCCATCACTTTCTCCATGACGAAGCGCTCGCGCAGGGTCTTCGTGTCGTAGTGTTTCACGTCCTCGGGATGGCAGGCCGTCTGAAACTTCACATCCTGCTGGGCTGAGATTGATAAGGAACTCATCATCATCAATAGCGTTAATACTTTTTTGTTCATAATAGATTATAGTTGTTTCTTTTTACTGGTTTTCCTTGTTCTCGCGGCTGATGCGCTGGCGGTTCCACACCACCATGGCCAGGGTGACGAGCGTCAGCAGGCCCATGCCCACCCACTGGAGGTTGTTGACACACTTGTAGATGACCCATCCGAAGAGGCTCGACGCAAAGTCGAGGGCGCCGCCCTCGAAGCCTGCGGGAATGTCGGCGGCCTTGTCGCCCGTCTGCTCAAACACGGTGTGGGCGGCCTGGGTGAAGGCCGGTGCCATGTCGGTGACGAAATAGAGTCCGATGGCCAGTGCCACGAGTCCGATGATGAAGGTCTTGAGCACGTTGCCCTTCGTGAACGGCAGCACCATGGGGAACAGGTAGAACATGCCGGCCAGCGAGGCCAGCGGCAGGAACTGGTTGCCGGGCAGGACGACGGCCAGCCCCAGGGCCACGGGGATGAGCAGCAGCGAGACGACGAGCGTCGTGGGATGTCCGATGACGACGGCCGGCGACATGCCGATGTACACCTTCTTGCCGTTGAACTTGCGCTTCACCACCTCCTGCGTCTTCTCGGCGATGGGTTTCAGGCCCTCTATAAATAAAGAGGTGATGCGGGGGATGAGCTCCATGACGGCACCCATGGTGACGCCGAGGAACAGCACCTTCTTGATGTCCAGCTGTGCCAGCACGCCGATGAGGGCACCCACGATGACGCCCAGCACCAGTGGCTCGCCCATGACGCCGAACTTCCGCTTCATGCCCTCGGCATCAATGTTCAGGCGGTCGAAGCCGGGTATCTTGTCCAGGGCCTTGCCGATGACCAGTGCGAAGGGCACGAAGCTCTGGCAGAAGGGCTGCGGAATGCTGATGCCCTGCCATTCGGGGTAATACTCCTGGAATTTGTCGGCGGTCATGTCGGCCATGACCAGCGTGACGATATAGCACACGATAGCTGCAAAATAGCCCCAGAGCAGCGACTGGTCCATGACGAAATAGGCCACGGCGCCTATGAAGGCAAAGTGCCAGTAGTTCCACAGGTCGATGTTCACCGTCCTGGTGCAGCCCGTGATGAGCAGCAGGAAGTTGACACCCAGGCAGATGGGGATTATCAGTGCACCCACGGCCGTGTTGTAGGCCACGGCGGCGGCTGCCGGCCAGCCCATGTCGAATACCTTCAGCTGCAGGTCGTAGAGCGTGGAAATCTCGCTCAGCGGTCCGCCGAAGTTGGTGGTCAGCAGTGCCGTCACGATGCCTAAGCCCACGAAGCCGACACCCACGTAGAGTCCCGACTTCAGCGAGCGTCCGAAGCTCAGGCCGATAGCCAGTCCGATAATAGTAAACAGGATGGGCATCATGACCGATGCTCCAAGACTAATAATGTAGCTAAATACTTGTTCCATAAGGGAAGTTATTGATAACGATTTGGTTTGTTTTAGCGCAATTCGTGTGCAAAGTTACGAAAAGTTGAGCGAAATGCAAAAGGAAAACGTGTTTTTCTTTGTATTTCCGAGACGGAGCAGCCTCGCGACGGTCATCGCAAAGCCCTGGAAATACGGGCGAAGGACTTGGCAGCCTGCCTTTCGGCACGACCGACAGCAGAGGGCCGCCCAGACGGTAGGGCATGAAAAAACGGCTAAAATAAGCTGCCAAACATTTGGTGTTTCGGCAGGATTTTCGTACCTTTGCAATCAGCTAACCCACAGCCTGTTAGGAGGCCGCCAGACCAGGGATAGAGCACACTTGGAACGCGGCGGGCGGTGAAATCATTCACGGCGGGCGCTGCGAATATTCGCGGCGCCCGCCGAAATTATTCGCGGCGGCCGCCGCGAGAAACGAAGGTGGCACCTTGCTCCCTGTTTGTCGGCACCTTCGTCCCTGTTTGTCGGCACCTTCGCCCCTGTTTGCCGGCACCTTCCTGCAAGCAACCCGGCACCTTCGTGCTGACAGGCCGCCACCCCGGCATGAGCGACCCCATGGAAAGCCACAACGGCATTCGGGGCGGATTTTGCCCCTCACTTTGCCCCAAAAGTCGCTTCACGACGGCTGCTGGGCTAAAAAAAAGAATGAAATCCTTTGTTTTGCTCCCGACTTTTCGTACCTTTGCACCCGACTATGGCTAATAACGAGACGAAAACCAACGAACAGTTTGAGGCGGTGATAGCCGAATGCCGCACGCTGTTCGCCAAGAAGCTCCACGACTATGGAGCCTCGTGGCGCATACTGCGCCCGCAGTCGCTCACCGACCAGCTGTTTATCAAGGCCAAGCGCATCAGGTCGCTGGAAATCAAGCAGCAGGCCCTGGTGGACGAAGGCATCAGGCCGGAGTTCATCGCGCTCATCAACTACGGCATCGTAGGGCTGATACAGCTCCGCGAGGGCTTTGCCGACACCGTAGACATGAGCAACGACGAGGCCATGAGCCACTACGACCGCCACGCCGCCGAGGCGCTGGCGCTGATGAAGCGCAAGAACCACGACTACGACGAGGCGTGGCGCGGCATGCGGGTGAGCAGCTATACGGACTTCATACTGACGAAGATAGAACGCGTCAAGGAGATAGAGAACCTTGGAGGCGACACGCTGGTGAGCGAGGGCATCGACGCCAACTACATGGACATCATCAACTATGCCGTCTTCGGAGCCATCAAGCTCAGCGAAAAAGCCCAGGAGCAGTGAGAAAGGCAGCGGTAAACATATCACGGCTGGTGCTGGCCGTCACGTTCATCCTCTCAGGGTTCGTCAAGGCCGTCGACCCGTTAGGCACGCAATACAAGCTGCACGACTACCTGACGGCCATGCACCTGGGCACCGTGGTGCCCGACTTCATGACACTGGGCGCTGCCGTCCTGCTGTCGGCCGTGGAGTTCGTGCTGGGCATCTGCCTGCTGTTTGCCATCCGCCGACGGCTGGTGTCGCTGCTCGTGCTGCTGATGATGGCCGTCATGACGCCGCTGACGCTGTGGCTGGCCGTGGCCGACCCCGTGAGCGACTGCGGCTGCTTCGGCGACGCGCTGGTGCTGACCAACTGGCAGACCTTCGGCAAGAACGTGGTGCTGCTGCTGATGGCCGCCGTGGTCAGGTGGAAACCGCTCGACATGGTGCGCTTCATCTCGAAAAGCAACCAGTGGCTGATTATCAACTACACGGCGGTGTTCATCTTTGCCGTGTCAGGGTGGTCGCTCTACGACCTGCCCTACTTCGACTTCCGGCCCTACCACGTGGGCACCGACCTGCGCGACGGCTGGCAGCGGATGATGAACGGCGAGGAGTCGCCCTACGCCGACCTGTTTATGGAGCGCGTGGGCGACGGCATGGACATGACCGACTCGCTGCTGCAGTCGAGGGGCTACGTGTTTCTACTGGTGTCGCCACACCTGGAGCAGGCCGACGACAGCCAGCTGGACCGCATCAACGAGGTGTACGAATATGCCGACGACCACCACTACCCGTTCTACTGCCTGACGGCCAGCGGCGACAAAGGCATCCGTTTCTGGCAGGACGTCACGGGAGCAGAGTATCCGTACTGCCTGACCGACGAGACGACGCTGAAGACCATCATCCGCTCGAACCCCGGTCTGCTGCTGCTGCACGACGGTGTCATCATACGCAAGTGGAGCCACAACCGGCTGCCCAACGGCGAGGTGCTCACCCAGCCCCTGGAGCGGCTCGACATCGGCCGCATGCCGAAGGACTCGGTGCCGGGGAAGATTCTGGTCATCCTGCTGTGGTACGTCCTGCCCCTGGCCGTCATCACCCTTGCCGACGGCCTGTGGCGGCTCTGGAAGCGGCGAAAAGCCCGACAGCAGACGGCAACCGACAAGACACCATGCGAACAAGAACAAGCGCAAGCGTAAAGTAACAATACATATATCTATTAAAGATTAAAACAACTATGAGAAAGAAAATTGTAGCAGGCAACTGGAAGATGAACCTGAACCTGCAAGAGGGCGTAGCCCTGGCAAAAGAACTGAACGAGGCACTGAAAGCCGACAAGCCCCAGTGCGACGTCATCATCTGCACACCGTTTATCCACCTGGCATCCGTCGCCCAGGTGCTCGACCCCGCCCTGGTGGGCCTGGGTGCCGAGAACTGCGCCGACAAGGAGAAGGGTGCCTACACGGGTGAGGTGAGCGCCGAAATGGTGAAGTCGACGGGTGCACAGTACGTCATCCTGGGCCACTCGGAGCGCCGCGAATACTACAAGGAGACCCCCGAGACGCTGAAGGAGAAGGTGCTGCTGGCACAGAAGAACGGCCTGAAGGTCATCTTCTGCATCGGCGAGTCGCTGGCCGAGCGCGAGGCCAACAAGCAGAACGAGGTGGTGAAGGCCGAGCTCGAAGGCAGCGTGTTCAACCTCAGCGAAGAGGACTTCCGCAAGGTCATCATCGCCTACGAGCCCATCTGGGCCATCGGCACCGGCAAGACAGCCACCGCCGACCAGGCCGAGGAGATACACGCCTACATCCGCAGCATCATAGCCGAGAAGTACGGACAGGCCGTTGCCGACGACACCAGCATCCTCTATGGCGGCTCGTGCAAGGCATCTAACGCCCCCGAGCTGTTTGCCAAGCCCGACATCGACGGTGGACTCATCGGCGGTGCCTCGCTGAAGTGTGCTGATTTCAAGGGCATCATCGACGCTTGGAAAAAATAAGCGCCGCAACCAATAAGGCAGAGAAGGTAAGAAAGTAAAAAGGTGAAAAGCAAGTAACAAGCTATGAACAACAGAAAGACAAACCGTCAACGGATAAGGAAGGCATGGTGCGTTCTGCCCCTTTGCCTCTTTGCTTTCTTACCCTTATCCGCGCAGACATTCACCCAGCGCATACAGACACCCGTCAAGGGACAGGGCACGGTGACCATACACCAGGACCCCGCCATTAATGCCCTGGTGAACAGCGCACAGCTGGCTGCCCAAAAGGCTGCCGCCACGCCCGCTACGACCAGCAAGCCATCAGCCACCACCCAACACCCAACACCCACCACCCAACACCCAACACCCACCACCCAACACCCATCAGCCACCACCCAACACCCATCAGCCACCACCCAACACCCATCACCCACCACCCAAAACCAGGCCGACGAGCCTGTGGACACATCGAAGAAGGTGATGAGAGGCTACAAGGTCAACGGCTACCGCGTGCAGGTGTTCGCCGGCGGCAACTCACGCAAGGACCGCCAGCAGGCCGAGCGGGCCGGCAACGCCATCAAGGCGCAGTTTAGCGACGTGCCCGTCTACGTACACTTCTACTCACCCCGCTGGATATGCCGCATAGGCAACTACCGCACCTACGAGGAGGCCCACCAGATGCTGACCAGCATCCGCAAAATGGGCTACACGCAGGCCACCATCGTCAAAGGCAAGATTATTGTACAAAACTAACAACCCATTACACACCACCCATCATGACCATAGAACCAGAATACCGTGAGGGACTGGACGACCTCGCCGCCCACTATCGCGACATCCTACAGCTGTTAGGCGAAGACCCCACCCGCGAAGGACTACAGAAGACGCCCCTGCGCGTGGCCAAGGCCATGCAGGTGCTCACCAGGGGCTACGACATGGATGCCCACGAGGTGCTGCGCGCCGCCCTGTTCAAGGAGGACTACTCGCAGATGGTCATCGTCAAGGACATCGACTTCTTCTCGCTCTGCGAGCACCACATGCTGCCATTCTATGGCAAGGCGCACGTGGCCTACATACCCAACGGCTACATCACCGGACTGTCGAAGATAGCCCGCGTGGTAGACATCTACGCCCACCGGCTGCAGGTGCAAGAGCGCATGACGCTGCAAATCAAGGAGTGCATACAGCAGACCCTCCACCCGCTGGGCGTGATGGTGGTCGTCGAGGCACGCCACATGTGCATGCAGATGCGCGGCGTAGAGAAGCAGAACAGCGTCACGACCACCAGCGACTTCAGCGGCGCCTTCAACCAGGCCAAGACCCGCCAGGAGTTCATGAACCTGCTGCACAACAACCAATAGCCGACAGAACAATCTAAAGAGAACAACTAAATAGCACGAAACCCTATTGTATTATGGAACAGTTTAACAGTAACACGTACAAGAAACAGACTCCCTTCCAGGAGTTCTACCACAGTTGTCTGGGCAAAGTCATCATCTTAGCAGCCATTGTCTGCATACTCATGCTCATTGCCCTGCTCACCGTGCCGACAAACAGCCAGATGCGCTGGCAGATGGAAGACAACATCCACGAGTGTCTGCAGGCCAACGACAGCATCCATGGCGACATGGTCGACGACTACGTGCAGAACATTGGCCACATCATTACACATGCCGACACCACACTCACCGACAAAGAGATGTGGGACACCTATTATAAATATAACCGACTGGAAATATATCCGCACACGCTCTTCAGCACGGCACGCATCCACAACAACCTGCACCCCGACGGAGTGCGCGTGGGCATAGGCATCTTCGGCATCGTCATCCCCACCATCAAATACGCCGACCTGCTCATGATTACGGGCAACGTGCGCGGCAAGTTCAACAAACGGCTCATACAGGACATGGCCGTTCCCGAGGAGTATGTCGGCGAGAACCCCAACCTGAAGCCCTACCACTATCAAGGCAACCCCGACGACTAACACATGGACGGGAAAAGCGAGAAATACCAGCTGCTAGTCAAGCAGGTGCATGCACTCGTAGAGAGCGAGAACGACGCCATAGCCATCATGGCCAACGTCAGCGCAGCCATACATGAGGCCATGGGATTCCTCTGGACGGGATTCTACATCGTCAAGGACGGCACGCTGCACCTGGGACCCTTCCAAGGCAGCGTGGCCTGCTTCCGCATACCCTTCGGCAAGGGGGTCTGCGGCACCGCCTGGGAGCGCGCCACATCAGTTGTCGTGCCCGACGTGGAGCAGTTTCCCGGCCATATAGCATGCAGCAGCAGCTCACGCTCGGAAATCGTCGTGCCACTCATAGGCGGCGACGGCCAGGTGAAGGCTGTGCTCGACATCGACAGCTGCGAACTGAACACCTTTGACGCGACCGACTGCCAGTGGCTCGAACAGATAGCTGCACTGGTAGCACCCCTTCTCTAAGGATGCAGTGGACTGACCGCATACGACAAGTCAAGATAGTTCTGGTGGTGGCCGCAGTGGTCATCGCCATTGCCTCATTGCTGGTGTCGCACTTCCTGGTACGCGACCTCTCGAAGGAAGAACGCAACCGCATGGAAGTGTGGGCACAGGCGCTACACGCACTCAACGAAGCCGACGAGACCACCGACCTCAGCCTGGTGCTGAGTGTCATCGAGGGCAACAACACCATACCCGTCATCGTGCTCGACCATGACGGCCATGTCAGCGACTTCCGCAACGTGAAGGTAAAGGCCGACAACATGGCTGACAGCACGGCATACGTAGAACGCATGGGACGGCAGATGATGCAGGCCAACCAGTACATCAAGGTGAACTACGGAGCCGACACCGACTACCAGCTGGTGTGCTACGACGACTCCATTATGCTCAAGCGCCTGCAGGCATGGCCCTACGTGCAGCTGGGCATCGTGCTCATCTTTGTCGTCGTGGCCATCTTTGCACTGCTCTCCTCAAAGCGGGCCGAACAGAACAAGGTGTGGGTGGGCCTGTCGAAAGAGACTGCCCACCAGTTGGGCACCCCCGTGTCGAGCCTCATGGCATGGGTGGAGATGCTCAAGGAGCAATATCCAGACGACGACCTCATACCTGAGATGGACAAGGACGTACGCCGACTGCAGCTCATCGCCGAGCGATTCTCAAAGATTGGCTCACTGCCGGAACCCGTCGACGCCTCGATGAACGACGTGCTGACGCATGTGGCCGACTACATGAACCGCCGCACATCCAGCCAGGTACAGCTCATTCGACACCTGCCTGACCAGGAGGTCATCGTCAAGATGAATGCCTCGCTCTTTGAATGGGTCATCGAGAACCTCTGCAAGAACGCCGTGGATGCCATGGAAGGCAAAGGCACCATCACGCTGACACTCACCGACGAAGGACAGAACGTAGCCATAGAGGTGCAGGATACGGGCAAGGGCATCCGCAAGAAAGACCTGGGCAGCGTATTCACACCGGGCTTCACCACCAAGAAGCGCGGCTGGGGATTAGGACTCTCGCTGGCCAAGCGCATCGTGGAGGAATATCACAGCGGACGCATCTTCGTCAAGCAGTCGGAGCTGGGCAAGGGCACCACCTTCCGCATAGAAATGCCAAAAGGCTGAGGCCTGCTGTTGAGAGACACACCTCCCGCCAAAACAGCACCCCTTGCCGTTGCACACACCACCGCCAAAGTGTGCAATCGTGATAGGCTTTGCGCGCTGATTGCCAACGAAAAGCAAAAAAAATCTTAATTCTTCTTCCTTATATCTTAAATATTTCGTAACTTTGCAGCCGAATTTTGCAAAAGAGTGAGTATGTGTAGTTTGGAGACCTTCATAATAGACCTGAAAGGGATGACAAGCGAAGAAGAAAACCGCGACTATCATCTCGACGACGACTATTTCAAGGCTTTAGACGGCTCGCAACTGGAACATGGAGCATTGCACGTGTCGGTATCTATACGCAAGACCACCGGCTTTTATGAGCTCCGCATCCATAGCGAGGGCACCGTAGACGTCACCTGCGACCGCTGTCTGGAGGACATGCAACAGCCCATAGCCACAGACAACCGCCTACTGGTGAAGCTCGGAGCCGCATACGCCGAGGACGACGACACCGTGACCATTGACGCTAACGATGGAACTATCGACCTGTCGTGGTTCATCTATGAGTTTATCATGCTGGCCATACCCATCAAGCACGTTCATGCACCTGGAAAATGCAATAGTGCGATGACGCAGAGGCTCTCGGAGCTGAGCGGTGCCGCCCGAAGCGGTGAAGCGGATGACAAGCAGATAGACCCACGCTGGCAAGCACTTTTGAAAATAAAAGGTGAACAAGGCGAAGGGTGAGCGGCAAGCCCCAACCCAGAAGCCGCAAAGCAGTAAATCGTTAAATCGTAAAATAGTAAATTGAATTATGGCACATCCTAAAAGAAGACAATCGAACACCCGTACAGCCAAGCGCCGTACCCACGACAAGGCAGTAGTTCCCACACTGGCCGTATGCCCCAACTGTGGCGCCTATCACATCTACCACACCGTATGCCCCACTTGCGGATACTATCGTGGCAAGATAGCCATCGTTATGGACGAAAGTGCTGAATAATGAGTAACATCAATGCGATAATCACCGGCGTAGGTGGCTACGTGCCCGACTATGTCCTCAGCAACGAGGAACTGTCGCGCATGGTAGACACCAACGACGAGTGGATAATGACACGCGTCGGCATCAAGGAGCGCCGCATTCTGACCGAGGAAGGCCTCGGCACAAGCTACATGGCCCGCAAGGCCGCCAAGCAGCTCATTCAGAAGACTGGGGTAGACCCCGACACCATCGATGCCCTCATTGTCACCACGTCGACGGCTGATTATAAGTTCCCCTCCACAGCCAGCATCGTGCTGGGCAAACTTGGACTGAAGAACGCCTTCGCGTTCGACTTCTGGGCCGCCTGCTGTGGATTCCTCTACACGCTTGACGTGGCTGCCACGATGATACAGTCCGGACGCTACCGGAAAATCATCGTCATCGGTGCCGACAAGATGTCGAGCGTGATTGACTATAAGGACCGCGCCACCTGTCCGCTGTTTGGCGATGGTGCCGCCGCAGTGCTCGTGGAGGGCACCGAAGAGGAGAATATCGGCGTGATGGACTCCTATTTCCGTACTGACGGCAAGGGGCTGCCATTCCTTCACCTGAAGGCGGGCGGTTCTGTATGTCCGCCCTCCCACTTCACCGTCGACCATCGTCTGCACTACCTCTATCAGGAAGGTCGCACCGTGTTCCGCTATGCCGTGACAAAGATGAGCGAGGACTGTGCACTCATTGCCGAGCGCAACGGACTGAATAAGGACAACATCCGCTGGGTGGTGCCTCATCAGGCTAATATGCGCATCATTGAGGCCGTAGCCCGACAGCTGGAACTGCCAATGGAGCAGGTCATGGTGAACATTGAGCACTTCGGCAACACCTCAGCAGCCACCATTCCTCTGGCCCTGTGGGAGAACGAACACCTGTTGCGCAAGGGCGACAACATGCTGCTCACGGCCTTCGGTGCCGGTTTTGTTCACGGTGCAAGCTACTACAAGTGGGCGTACGACGGCAACAGCAAATGAAAAAGCGACAAACATGCACAAAGCAGGATTCGTAAACATTGTCGGCAATCCTAACGTAGGTAAAAGTACGCTCATGAACCAGCTGGTTGGTGAGCGTATTTCGATTGCGACCTTCAAGGCACAGACCACACGTCATCGCATCATGGGCATCGTCAATACCGACGACATGCAGATAGTGTTCAGCGACACGCCTGGCGTACTAAAGCCCAACTACAAGCTCCAGGAGTCGATGCTTGCCTTCTCTGAATCAGCCCTTCAGGATGCTGACGTGCTGCTTTACGTCACCGATGTGGTGGAAGACCCGGAAAAGAACCGCGACTTCCTGGAAAAGGTGCAACGGATGACCATCCCCGTCATCCTGCTCATCAACAAGATTGACGAGCTGTCTGCCGGTCAGTCTGGCAAAGCGGGTAAGCACAGTGGTAAGACGGGCGACACCTGTCAAGCCATGCTGGGCAACATCGTCGAACGCTGGCACACACTGCTGCCCAATGCTGAGATATTGCCCATATCGGCGAAGAACAAGTTTGGTACGGACCTCCTGCTCAAGCGCATCCACGACCTGCTTCCCGAAAGCCCCGCCTATTTCGACAAGGACCAGCTGACCGACAAGCCGGCCCGCTTCTTTGTGAGTGAGATTGTCCGTGAGAAGATACTGCTCTACTACGACAAGGAGATACCCTACAGCGTCGAGGTACGCGTGGAGCAATTCAAGGAAACGGAGAAGAGCATCCATATCAATGCCGTCATCTACGTAGAGCGCGACTCGCAGAAGGGCATCATCATCGGTCATCAGGGTGTGGCTCTGAAGAAAGTCAGCACCGAAGCCCGCAAAGCACTGGAGAAGTTTTTTGGCAAGAGCATCTATCTGGAGACCTTCGTCAAGGTCGATAAGGACTGGCGCTCCAACCAACGCGAGCTCGAAGCCTTCGGCTACATGGACCCCCTAAGTTAGGGGGATAGGGGTCTGAACAGGCGCAGCCCCCGCACACAATTATTAACCATTGGGTCTGGTTCGCTTGTCCAGCACCCACGCCCCAACTTGGAGGACTCATGATATGTCAAACTTAGTAGCGATAGTAGGACGGCCCAACGTAGGCAAGTCAACCCTGTTTAACCGACTGACCAACTCACGTCAGGCTATTGTCAGCGATGAGGCTGGAACCACCCGCGACCGCCAGTACGGCAAATGCGAGTGGAACGGACGCGAATTCTCTGTTGTCGACACCGGCGGATGGGTCGTCAACAGCGATGACATCTTCGAGGAAGAAATCCGCAAGCAGGTCGTCGTGGCCACCGAAGAGGCCGACCTGGTGCTCTTTCTTGTTGACATCAAGAACGGACTGACCGACCTTGACCAGGACGTGGCACAGATTCTGCGCACGTCCAAGCTGCCTGTGGTCCTGGTAGCAAACAAGGCTGACGACGGCAAAGACCTCTACGGCCAGTACGAGTTCTACAAGCTCGGTCTGGGCGACCCCTACTGCGTCAGTGCCGCCACGGGGTCTGGCACGGGCGACCTGCTCGACTATGTGCTGACCAAGCTGAAGACCGACGAAGTCGACGACTTCATCGACGGCACGCCACGCTTTGCCGTCGTAGGACGTCCCAATGCCGGCAAGTCGAGCATCATCAATGCCTTCATCGGCGAGGACCGCAACATCGTCACCGACATCGCCGGCACCACCCGTGACTCCATCTATACTAAGTACGACAAGTTTGGATTCGACTTCTACCTGGTCGACACCGCCGGCATCCGCCGCAAGAACAAAGTCACCGAAGACCTCGAATTCTATAGTGTCATGCGCTCTATCCGCGCCATCGAGAATGCTGACGTGTGCATCCTCATGCTCGATGCCACCCGTGGCATTGAGGCACAGGACATGAATATCTTCCAGCTCATCCAAAAGAACAACAAGTCGCTCGTGGTCGTCGTCAACAAGTGGGACCTCGTGGAGGACAAGTCACCCATAGCCATCAAGACCTTCGAGACAGCTATCCGCCAGCGTATGGCTCCCTTCACCGACTTCCCCATCATCTTTGCCTCCGCCGTCACCAAGCAACGCATCTTCAAAGTGCTCGAAACGGCCAAGCAGGTCTATCTCAACCGCAAGCAGAAGATAGGCACGTCGAAGCTCAACGAGATTATGTTGCCCCTCATCGAGGCCACGCCGCCACCATCCATCAAGGGCAAGTACATCAAAATCAAGTATGTCTCGCAGGTGCCCGACACACAGATTCCTACCTTTGTGTTTTATGCCAATCTGCCCCAATACGTGAAAGAGCCCTACCGCCGCTTCCTGGAAAACAAGCTCCGCGAAAACTGGACACTGACGGGTACGCCCATCAACGTGTTCATTCGGCAGAAATAACGGGTCCGACCGTCTGTCCGATGCCACGTCAAGACAACAGATAAGCACAACCGAACAAGGAGAGAAGAAGGATGAAGAAGACCATCGTGGCGGTGCTCCTCGCCGCCATTCTGGGTGCCTGTAGCAAGCCGTCGCCCGAACAGCAGGCCGCCGAGGCCGCCCAGCAGTACTATCAGCTGTTAGCCAACGGCGATGTTGTGCGCTTCCTGGAGGGCAAGATAGCCTCCGACACGCTGCCCGGTGACTACTGCGAACAGTTGCTCGCCGTCTATCGCCAATACCTTTCAGATGTCAACGAGAAACACGGCGGCATCAGCCAAGTGGCCATCAGTCCTAACGTGGGACGTGCCGACAGTACCCTCCAGCTCACCTACACCTTCCTGTTGCTCCATTTCCGCGACTCCACCCAGGAGGAAATCACCGTCCCGATGGTAGAGCACGACGGCCTATGGCGCATGCGATAGACACTAAAGTCCCTACGTGTTTCAGACTACGAATTATACGAATTACACGAATATACGCTAAAGCCCACCGTGTGTTAGACTACAAATTATACGAATTTCTTCTATGCGGGGCACGATGCCATTGTGACGATGAAATTCGTATAATTCGTATAATTCGTAGTTATAATATAAAGGTGGGAAAGTTCAGCTAATCATTTCAAGGAGCTTTATGGCATCGACATACTGTGCTATGCCTTGTGCGACACGCTTGGCATCCTGCATAGCATGGACGACCGTAGCCTGACGGCCGACCACATCGCCACCGGCAAAGACACCCTTGCGGGTGGTCATGCCATAAGGCACCTCACGAGTGATGAGGAAGTTGTGGTCATCGTTCTCCAGACCTGACGTGGTTCGCACAATTTTCGTAGCCGGTGTGGCTCCGATGGCAAAGATGATATTACTGGCGGGAAGGGTTTCACGGACAGCCTCCTTGTCGGGCTCCGTCGTCTCCAGCACTATCTCGGTAATATCAAGGTGGTCATCGACATGCACCTCAACGATGTTGCCCCACCAGCGGAAGTTGACCCCCTCCTTGACGGCATCGTCGTATTCGGCACGCAGGGCCGTCATAGTGTCTATGCCACGGTTGTAGATGACATCGACACGCGCGGCACCGATGCGTAGCGCTGTACGCGAAGCATCCATGGCAGTGTTGCCACAGCCTACCACAAACACGCGGGCTCCCGGGTCTACGGGCAGTTCGTCGCGGTGCATGAATCCTTCGGAGATAAGCTCCACCCGACGCAGGAAATGGGTAGCCAGCCGTATGCGCTTGAGGTCGGCACACTTCGTTGCGCCATCCCCCTCGGAGATGCACCGTCCGTTTTGGTAGATAGGATACTCAAGAGCCTTTGGTTTGCTAAGTCCTGTTCCAATGAATACTGCATCGAAGCCCTGTTTGAAGAGGCTGTCAACAGTTATCTCAACGCCTACATGGGTATTACGATGGATGACGACACCCATCTTCTCGATGTAGCGAATCTCGCGAGCCACGACCTCCTTGGGCAACCGGTATTCTGGAATGCCATAGCGTAGCACACCGCCGCACTGACCCTCCATCTCGAATATCTCGACTGCAAAGCCCTCGCGGGCCAGGTCGCCTGCCACAGTGATGCCCGACGGACCAGCGCCGATGACGGCGACACGTCCACGCGTTTTCTCGACGATGTCCTCATGGGTCAACTGGTTGTCAGAATCGAAATCGGCTACGAAGCGTTCTAGTTTACCTATGTTGACGGGCTGTCCTTTCTTGCCAAGCGCGCAACTACCCTCACACTGTTTCTCATGGGCACACACACGACCACAGACAGCCGGCAGATTGCTCTTAGCACGGATAATGCTGATGGCATTGCCCATGTTGCCTTTTTTCAGTTCGTGTATCCAGTCGGGTATGTCGTTGCTGATGGGGCAACCCTTCTTGCATTGTGGCACCTTGCAGTGCAGACAGCGCTGGGCCTCCTTGATGGCCTCAGCCATGGTGTAGCTTTCGTTGATTTCTTCCTTGAAGCGCATGTTGTCGGGATGGAGTTAGGAGTTAAGTATTAAGAATTAAGAGTTAATTGAACAGGTAGCGGATGGTGAACATGACCTGATAGGTAGACACGGCATTGAGGTAGTTCTGCGAGGTAGACACATGGCGCTGGCCATCGACCAGATTATACGTGTACTTACCTTTGTTATACGACAGCAGGGCGTTGCCCGTTATCTGCTTATAGAGTCCCCAGTCCTTGCAGAGGAAGTTGGGCAGATTCAGGATGTCGAGGCCCAACTGCAGGGTGTGGCGTATCTTTCCGACCTTGATGCTCATGTCGCGCAGATACTTGAAGTCGAGCTGATGGTGCCACGGCATCTTGGCGCCGCCACGCTCCGCATACTGTCCCTTTCGTCCGCTCAGGTAGTCGTCCTGGCAGATGAATGTCCAGAAGTCGTCGCGCTGCATGTCGGCAGTGTAGGTCTCTCCGTTCACGGTGCCGTTGTCTACAAAGTTCCAGCCGTCGAGCTCCTCACGTGATGCCGGCACATAGATGAGGTTTCCGGGAGCCGAGGGGTCGCTGTTGACGTTGCTTGAGAAAATATATGAGTAGCGGCTGTAGGAGTAGTTGCCGAGATAGCCATACTGATAGCCGTCGTAGACGAGGCTGAAGGTCGACGTGCTGTGCTTGCTCTCCTTGAGCTTGTAGCTAGCGGCGAGCAGCAGACGGTTAGGAGCCACATAGGTGGCGTAGCCCAGCTCGTTGTCGTTGACGGCATGGATGGAGCTGCGGTAGTTATTATAAGCCGCCGACACCTGGTCGCCGATGCCCTCGGTGTATGCCTTGGCCTTCGATAGCGTGTAGCTGGCGCTGAGGTCGAGTCCGAAGTCAAACTTCTTACGCAGCTGGAAGGTCAGCGAGGCATAGTAGGCCTTCGTGCCGGCATTCTCGAGGACGTAGGCCGAGTGGCCGGCATCGTAGTATGACATCTTGTGACGGATGTCGCCATGGCCGAGGTCTTCGGTCGACGTGCCGTCCCAGTAGATGTCCCTGTTGGCCACGACAACGGGATTGAGGTCCTTGTTCAGGATGCCCTCGACGGTGAAGTCGATGTCCCAGGGCAGCTTGGCATCGAAGGCCAGCGATGTCTTCCACGTCTTCGGCATGCGCAGGTCCTCGGAGAGGATGGTCGGTCCGGTGGGCACGCTGCTGCCTCCCTGTGCGTTTATCTGGTTGAGCATGTCCTCCTGGCTGGTGGTCAGCGTGGGAAATAGCTGTCCGTCCTTCTTGGCTACGTAGGTCGTCTGGCCCATACCAGAGTTGCCGACGGCCGAGATGAGCCACACGAAGGGCATGCGTCCGACGAAGATGCCCGTACCGCCACGCAGGATATAGCGGCGCTCGCCAGTGATGTCCCAATTGAATCCAACACGCGGCGAGAAGCTGATGCTGGCACTCGGCACATTGTCGGTGCGAAAATGCCGTCCGCCAAAGTCGAGCTTATAGTATTCGTCGTTGTAGTTGTCCTTCAGCGAGGGATAGGACGGCAGCTCGAATCGCATGCCGAGCGACAGACGGAAGCGGTCGCTAAGGCTCATGTTGTCCTGCAGGTAAAGCGACCACTGGTTGGTGGTCATCTCCGAGGTGAACATCGAACGCGAGGGGTTGTTGCCGTAGGTGATGCCGAACACGCGGGGCCGGGCGGCGAACACGCTGGCCCAGTCGCCGGCGGCCACCTGGGCGGGGGTGGCCTCGTAGGCATAGTAGCCGGCGGCGGCCTGGGCATAGCCGTTGGCTGCAAAGTTGTGCTCATACTGCAGACCGGCAAAGAGGTTGTGGCGACCCAGGGCGACGTTCACCTCGTCGGTGATGACGGTGTTCTTGGTCTGTGCCAGGTTGCCGTAGGTATAGATGTCGCCGGTGAGGGCCCATGTGGGGTAGTGGCCCTGTCCGTCGTCCATGACCACCTCGATGACGGGCATGGACTCACCATACTCGTTGCTGCGCGGCTGGTCCTGGAAGGAGTAGGTGCCTCTGAGGGTGTTGCGCCAGATACCGAACTTACTGTTGAGCTCTGCAGCGAAAGATGTAAAGCGGAATTCTGAGTAGTAGCGGCTCGACAGCGATGACATGCCGTAGTCGGTATTGCTGCCGTAGGAGTTCTGGCTGCCGCCATAGATGGCCGTGGCCTGACTGCCTGAGATGGAGCGAGATGCCGAGCCTGGGTTGGACACCTTACGGTTGGAACGCGTGAAGCGGATGTTGAACTTATGGTTGTCGTTGATGTTCCAGTCCAGTCGCGCCAGCAGCCGGTAAGCCGGCGTCTTCACGTTGTATGCCTGCCAGGGGCCGGTCTCTATGCCATACGTGTTGTTCAGATATTCGGAGAGCCCCTCCAGCTCCTTCAGCTGGGGCCGCCGTGCGGTGTTCTTATACACCGACGAGCCATCGCCGGCACGTGCCGCCGGGCCTGTGGTGACATTGTCCTCTATCTCGGCATTGACAAAGAAGAACAGCTTATCCTTCAGGATGGGGCCGCCGAAGGTCATTCCGTAGGTATTGGTATGTCCGTCGTCTACCGGCAGCGAGACGTCACCGACGCGAGCACCGCGCAGGCTGGTGCTGGTAAGATAGGTGTAGGCCGAACCCCGGAACTCGTTGGTGCCGCTACGCGTAACGGCATTGATGCCGCCGCCGGTGAATCCGCTCTGTCGCACGTCGTAGGGGGTCACCGAGACGGTCATCTGCTCAATGGCATCGAGCGAGATGGGTGTGCCACCGCCCGGCAGTGGCGACGCGCCGAGTCCGAAGGCATTGTTGAACGAAGCACCGTCGATGGTGACGCTCGACTGGCGATAGTTGCCGCCACCGATAGCCATGCCACTGGCCGAGCTGGCCTGTGGGGTGAGCTTCATGAGGTCTGTCATCGAACGTCCGATGGTGGGCACAACACTCAGCTGCTCTAGATTCATACTGGTGACAGCTCCCGAACGGTCGCTGCGCATGGTGTTGCGTGTGGAAGCGACAACCTGCACCTCCTGCAACATCTCGCTACCCTCGCTGAGGGTGACATCAACGATGGTTGTCTGACCTAGCGGTAGCTGTATGTCTGTGGTCTTGCCCGTCTGGAAACCGATGTACGACACCTCCAGTTCGTAAGGACCGCCGGCACGCATGCCGGAGAGTGAGTAGATGCCTTCCGCGTTGGTGACGGCCCGGTAGACAGTGCCCGACGACACGTGCTTGGCAGTGACGGTGGCACCGATGATTTCTTCTTGGGTATTGGCAATGGTGACCTTTCCGCTAAGTGCCGACGTGGTAACCTGTGCCAGCATCGTAAGCGATGCCAGTAGCACGATGGTTGATAGCAATAGTCTCTTTTTCATGTGTATTATTTTAATGTGTTGATTATAATGGTTATAGTTCCTTTTGACGCGTACCCATACGTGCTTCTACGACGTTGACCACATAGTCGGCCAGTTTCTCGCACTCGTTGATAATATCCATGTAAATAGTACCCACAGCGTAATTGTACTCGTGATTGTTGATGTCGTTGATGTTCTGCGACTTCAGCTGGTTACGGTAGTTGTTGATTTCGTTCTCTATGTTGAACGTACGGTTAATATCAAAGGCATCCTTGCGGCCGCCCATCAGGCGGTTCATCTGTGTCAACGACTGGTCGGTCAGCTCCATCATCTGGTGCAGGTGGTCATACTGCTTGGCCACGAAATGGTCTTCCTTGGCATTGTACTTGCGCGAGATGGTACGTGCCATATTGTAGCAGGCATCACCGATAGACTCCAGCTCACTGATTTCACGCAGCATGGCACGTATCTTGCCCTTCGTCTCGTCGCTCAGATGGGCGTCACTTACCGAGTCAAGATACTTGGCAATCTCCAGTTCCATGTTGTCTGAGATGCCCTCATACTTCTCAATACGGGTAAAGAGCTTGTTGAAGTCGCCAGCCTTGTTGTCCTTTTTGTCTGTAAAACTCGACGAGAGGGTCAGCAGTTCGCGTACCATGCCGAACATGCGCTGCATACGCTCGGAGAACGACTGTATCTCCTTCTGTGCCTCTAAGACCGAGAGTTCCGGGGTCTTCATGAATCCTGCGGTGATGAAGTGCAGGCGGAAATCCTCTTCCTCATCCACCTTCTTGGGTTTGATGACCCAGCAAACGAACTTCTCTATCTGTGGTATGAACCAGATAAGTATCAGGGTGTTGGCTACATTGAACGTAGTATGGAAAGCTGCCAGCACGAAACTCAGCTTGGCCGAGTTGGCCAGGAAGGTGGCAGTGTCTACACTGCCTTTGGCCATGTTGACATCGTAGCCCACCCAGCCGCACACCATATCAATGAACGGACGGAAGACAAACAATATCCAGATGACACCAAAGACATTGAAGAACATGTGCGCCAGGGCGGCACGACGGGCCTGCGTGTTAGCCGACATGGCAGCAAGGTTCGACGTGATGGTGGTTCCTATGTTCTCGCCCATGACCAGCGCAATGCCCTGATAAATAGGCAGTGCACCACTGGAGCAGAGTATCATGGTGATGGCCATAACGGCTGCCGACGACTGTACGCAGAACGTCAGTACGCCGCCCAAGAACAGGAAGATAAGGGTGGTGCTGAACGAGCTGGGGTCGAACGAGGCGAAGAAGTTGAGCACGGCCTGATTCTCGCCCAGGTGCATGTCCTGTCCGGTACTTCTGAGTATGGCCAGCGCAAATATCAGAAATGCCAAGCCAAACAGGAAGTCGCCAATGTATCGGTAGCGTTTCTGGTAGATAAGAATGATACCGATGAAGAACGCCGGGAACGACAGGTTGCTGACGTCGAACGACATACCGGCTGACATAATCCATGCGGTCAGCGTCGTACCAATGTTGGCACCCATGATGACCGAGATGGCCTGAGCCAGTGTCAGCAGGCCGGCATTAACGAAACTCACGGTCATCACCGTTGTGGCCGTCGATGACTGCACGGAGGCGGTGACCAGCGTACCCGTCAGCATGCCCGTAAAACGATTGGTGGTCATGGCACCAAGGACGTGTCGCAACTGCGGACCGGCCATCTTCTGCAAGGCTTCACTCATGGTCTTCATACCGAACATGAGAAGGGCCAGCGAGCCTAACAGCTTAAAAATAATCCAAATTGACATCTTTTAATATTTACGATTTAAAGATTTGATTGTCCGCAGTTACGCTGAAACACAGCGTTTTAGCCCGTGAGCCAAAAGTGCTGAGATGCTGCGCCGCTGCATACAATATTTTCTATTTATTTCTTCATTCTTCATTTTATTTCGTACCTTTGCCCCCCAGAACAAACCTTTAAAAGCTTATCTTATGGAACAGCAGGTACAAATCCGTTGCAAAAATAACCAAAAAAAATTAAATATCAGCATCGGAAGCACACTTTCTGAAATTTTTTCTCAACTTGGCCTCACAATGGACTACGGTCCGACCAGTGCACTCGTTAATAATAAGGTGGAGGGCATGCACTACCGCGTGTACAAACCCAAGGACATCGAATTCCTTGACCTGCACTCCTCCAGCGGCATCCGCACCTACACGCGTACCCTGTTCTTTGTGCTCAACAAGGCCGCCCACGACCTGTGGCCTGACTGTTCAGTCATCATCGACATACCCGTCAGCAACGGCTACTACGTTGACCTGCGCCTTGACCGCCTCGTGACACCCGACGATGTCCACATGCTACGCCAGCGCATGCAGGAGATAATCAATGCCGACATACCCATCCACCGCCACGAGACCACCACCGAAGAGGCCATCGACATGTTCCGCCAGTCGCGCTCGTTCTCGAAGGTCAGGCTCTTAGAGGGTATGGGCAACCTCTACACCACCTATTACGACATCGACGGATACTTCGACTATTACTATGGTGCGCTGCTCACCTCTACCGGCCAGGTCCACCTATTTGGTGTGGAATACTACTACGAGGGCATCTTGCTGCGCATACCCTCGCAGGACGACCCCTCGCGACTGGGGGCTTTCATCCGTCAGGACAAGATGTTCGACATTTTCAAGGAGCACCACCGCTGGCAGTCCATCCTCGGCATGCGCACCGTCGGCGACCTCAACAACGCCATCCAGCGAGGCCACACCAACCGTCTCATTCAGCTCAGTGAGGCTCTGCAGGAGAAGAAGATAGCACAGATAGCTGACGATATCGCCCGCCAGAAAAGCATCAAGATGGTGCTCATCGCCGGTCCCAGCAGCAGTGGCAAGACCACCACGTGCAAGCGCCTTAGCGTCCAGCTGGCCATCAACGGCCTGAAGCCCGTGGGCATCTCTCTCGACGACTATTTCCTTGACCGCGAGAAGACACCGCTCGACGAGCATGGCGAATACGACTTCGAGCACCTGCACGCCCTTAACCTGCCACTGCTCAACGAGCAGATGAACGCCCTCTTCCGTGGCGACGAGGTCGAACTGCCCCGCTACAACTTCCAACTGGGCAAGAGCGAGCACAGCGGTCGCCGCCTACAGCTCAAGGCCGGCGAGATACTCGTTGTCGAAGGCATACACGCCCTCAACCCCGAACTGACGGCACAGATACCCGACGAACAGATATACCGCGTGTACGCTTCGGCACTGACCACCATCCTGTTAGACAACCACAACTACATACCCACCACCGACAACCGGCTGCTGCGCCGCATCATTCGCGACCACAAGTACCGGGGTGTCAGCGCACAAGAGACCATCCGCCGGTGGCCTAGCGTGCGACGCGGCGAGAACCGCTGGATATTCCCCTACCAGGAGAACGCCGATGCAATGTTCAACTCTGCCATGCTCTTTGAGCTGGCCGTCATCAAGACGCAGGCCGAACCGCTGTTGGAGCATGTGCCCGAGAACTGCGTGGAGTATGCCGAGGCCTACCGTCTGCGCAAGTTTCTGAAGTACATCCGACCTATCTCAGAAGACCAGATACCGCCTACCTCCCTGCTCCGTGAGTTCCTCGGCGGGTCGTCATTCGAGTATTAGCGTACCAAGCAGACCGCCGGCAGCCGACTGCTACAGGCACAGGCCGCCGGCTGCTGACTGCTACAGGAACACGCCAAACGACAGCGCATGGAACTGCGGTCCCATGTCGGTCTTCAGCACACTCATAGGCGAATACTTGAAGTATAGGCCAATCTCCTTATACTTCACCACACCCATGAAGTCTATCGTCACGGGGCGATACTCCAGGCCCTTGGTGCTCACGTCAAAGGTGTTGTCGCCCAACTCATATTCACTGTTAAGGCGACCCTTGACATTGAAGTTTATCACCGGACCCACCGTCAGCCGCCACGGGCACTTATGTCCGAAGCGCTGCGTAAAGAGTAGCGGCACCGAGAAGCTGAACACGCTGATGTTCGACGACTTATTGCTGGCACCTGTCGGATAGTCGGCCAGCCCCACCACACTCTGTGCATTGCCACTGACTGGCTGCCCGGTAGTGGCAATGGTGCTGCCCTTGACGAACATCTTGTCAGTGCTCAGGGCGTAGCGGTGCCAGTTGAACCACAGACCCACGGAGTATGTCTGCAGCTTACCCTTAGGCTGGTACTTATAGCGTATACCCAGGGTCCACTCCCACGAGCTGAAGGGCGCAAAACTCATGCCACTGGGCACGTTGGTAGGTGCGGCCCATCCGACGGCCAGGTCAAAGTCGAAGGAATGCTTTTGCTTTCCCTTGCGCTCACATTTAGACTTCACATAGTTCGAGTCGCGCAGTTCGATGGTGTTCTGATAGTAATATGCGCTGTTGTCTTTGACCCCCTCCACCACGATACGCTGCAGTGAGTCGCTTGTGACGATGGTCACCTTGTCAGCGTTCTTGATGACGGTGGTGTCTCTCTTTTCCTGTGCCTGTGCGGCCATACCGGCCGTCAGCACCAATAGCGTTAATAATAGCTTCTTCATCTTTATACAGTGTTTAACGTTAATAGCATGTTAGATAGTGATGCGCAGACAGAGCATGGTCATGTCGTCGTTGGGCTCGGCACCCCGGCGGTGGCGGTCGACCTCCTTCTGCAACAGGCCGATAATCTTGCGCGAGTCGCGATACATGGTACGGCTCATGATGTTCAGCAGGCGGTCGTCGCCAAACTGCTGCAGGTCTGGGTCCTCGGCCTCTGTCAGTCCGTCGGTATATACAAACAGCGAACGGCCGTCGATGGTGTCAAGTTCTTCCTCAACATACTCCAGCTCAGGCCACAACCCCACGGGGGCGTTCGACTCCATCTGCAGGAACTCGGCTCCCCCATCCTTGCCCGTCAGCACGGGCGGATTGTGGCCGGCATTGCAGAACAGCAGGTGGCCGGTCTTCAGGTCGAGCAGTCCGATGAACATGGTTACGAACATGCCATGCGAGGCATTGCCGTCCGTCATCTCCTTGTTGATACGGTTAGCCATCTGTGCCGGCGACACCTCCTGGGTGGCCAGCGAGCGGAACAGACGAGTGGTCTGTGCCATGACCAGCGAGGCCGGCACGCCCTTGCCGGCCACGTCGCCCACACAGAAGTAGAGCCGGTGGCCCAGCAGCACATAGTCGTAGAGGTCGCCGCCCACCTCCTTGGCCGGTGTCATCGAGGCATAGAGGTCTAACCCCTGGCGTTCGGGAAAGACACTGGGCACCATCGACATCTGTATGTCACGGGCTATACGCAGCTCACGCTCTATGCGCTCCTTGGCCTCGGTGGTCTGCTGCAGCTGGTCGTAAGCCTGCTGCAACTCGTCAAATGTCGACTGCAGACGGCGCTGGGCCCTGCGGCGATAGAGGATGTAGAACACGAAGAAGGCCGTGATGAGCAGCAGGGCCACCACCGTGCCTACGAATCGCTGCCACGACATGTCGGCCTGCTGGCGGGCAAGCTCGGTCTCCATCTGCTGGGTGTCGTAGATGGTGGCCAGTTCGGCGGCATCGCTCTTTTTGGCCTGTGCGATAGCTGAGTCGAGGCGCTCCACCATCTGTGTGGCCACGGCCAGTGCAGAGTCTTTGCGTCCGGCTCCGACATTAGCCTGGAACTTGGGGAACAGGAAGCCCTGCACGTTGTCCAGCGAGTAGGCCATGCCCCACCTGGGCAGCACCCCGTCCAGCAGCTGATAATTGTCTGCCGCCTCGCCATAGCGCTTGGCCACCACCAGATAGGAAGTCGCGTCGATGCGTCCGTCGTCCGTCTGTCCGTAGTCGGTAGCCTGATAGCTGCGGTATGCCTCGGCGGCCTCATCCTTGCGGCCTACCCCCGCCAGCTCGACGGCATGCTGCAACAGCAGGCTGGCCTTCACCCTGCCGGCAAAGGTGCTGCTATGGTCCTGCTCGCGTTCGTAGGCCACCATCAGGCTGTCGCCGCGATGGGTCCACAGCTGTGCCTCGCGGTATTTCTTTGCATTTAGGTAGCCCAAGGCCGTGTTGTACACACAGACGATGGCATGGCGCAGCGGGTCGGCACCGCCGCTGGCCGCCGCATGCTCCATATAGAGCTTGTAGGCATGGCCATAGCTCTCCTCGGCCTCCTTGTCGCGACTGAGGTTCATCTGGCAGCGTCCGATGGCCTCGTGCAGCAGGGCATGCACCACGTTCATGTCGCTGCCCGTCTGCTCCATCTGTGTCACGGCAGGCACGGCCACACGCAGTGCGCCTTCATAGTTGCGCCTGTTGGCCAGCACGCCGGCCAGCGAGGCTGCCGACTCATAGTAATACTTCAGGTCCTGCTGGTTGGAGGTCATGTCGCGCGACTCGTTGAAGCGCTGTGCCGACACCACCTTCTGCCAGTATGCCTCAGCCTTGCGCAACTGCTGCTGATAGCTGTAGGCCACCCCACGGTAGTAGTTGGCCTCGACCTCGGAAATCTGCCGCTTGCTGTAGAGGCTGTCGACGACCGTCAGCAGTCGGTCGTACTGTCGGGCATCGGCCACAGACTCCAGCAGGCTGTCGGTTTCGCTGGCCGTAGCCGGTTTGCGGTCATTGCTCGCCGAGCCACACGAGCCGACTGTCATCAGCACGGCCGCTACCAGCAGCAAGGTTATGCAGGTGTTGTTTCTCATCTTTTTCATCTTGTCAGAGCGCAAAGGTACGAACATTTTGGCGTTTTACGATAGCAAAAGCGCATTTTTTGCAGCATTTTGTTGCAATAGTGGGCGGAATTGTGTACTTTTGCACCAAATTAGCAATCAAAACAGAAGCGTTATGAAAAACTTAGACTGGGGAAACCTATCGTTCGGCTACATGAAGACCGACTACAACGTACGCTGTTACTACCGTGACGGCAAGTGGGGCGAAATAGAAGTCAGCTCCGACGAGTATCTGAAACTACACATGGCTGCCACCTGCCTGCACTACGGCCAGGAGGCTTTCGAGGGGCTGAAGGCATACCGTTGTCCTGACGGCAAGGTGCGTGTGTTCCGTGTCAAGGACAATGCCGAGCGTCTGCAGTCGACGTGCCGTGGCATCCTGATGCCCGAACTGCCCACCGACTTGTTTGTGGAGATGGTGAAGAAGGTGGTGCGTCTCAACCAGGAGTGGATACCGACCTACGAGAGCGGAGCCACGCTCTACATCCGTCCGCTGCTCATCGGCACCAGCGCCCAGGTGGGCGTACACCCCGCCAAGGAATATTGTTTCCTGATATTCGTAACCCCCGTGGGTCCCTACTTCAAGGGCGGCTTCTCGTCTAATCCGTACGTCATCATCCGCGACTACGACCGTTCGGCACCCCTCGGCACGGGTAAGTACAAGGTTGGTGGCAACTATGCCGCCTCGCTCTTTGCCAACAATCTGGCCCACGAGAAGGGCTATGCCTGCGAGTTCTACCTCGATGCCAAGGAGAAGAAGTACATCGACGAGTGTGGTGCCGCCAATTTCTTCGGTATCAAGAACAACACCTACATCACCCCGAAGTCGACCTCCATACTGCCCTCTATCACCAACAAGAGTCTGATGCAGGTGGCTGAGGACCTGGGACTGAAGGTGGAGCGGCGCCCCATTCCCGAGGAGGAGCTGGAGACCTTCGAGGAGGCCGGAGCCTGCGGCACAGCGGCCGTCATCTCGCCCATCAGCTACATCGACGACCTGGAGACAGGCAAGCGCTATGACTTTGGCGCGCAGCCCGGTCCCGTCAGCAAGAAGCTCTTCGACACGCTGCGTGGCATCCAATATGGTGAGATTGAAGACAAGCACGGCTGGACGACCGTGGTCATAGAGTAAGCACAAACCATTCATTAACTTTATAAACACTTAGCTTTATGGGAAACAACCAAACCTACAAGAACCGCGCCCTGGCCTCACTGGAGGGCAAATGGTCGAAAGGCATCATTGCCGTCATTATCTATTCACTGATTACGGGCATCGTCGGCCATACGGCCACAACCATTTTTGACACCGCTACGGGCTATGGCATCTCAGGCGTATGGTATCTGCTCTGCCTGCCTTTTGGATGGGGTCTCACCATCTACTTCCTCAATCTCATCCGCAATGAGGACATTGCCTACGAGCGGCTGTTCGACGGCTACAAGGACTTTGTGCGCATCTTCCTGGCCGGACTGCTGGTCAGCGTCTGCGTTGTCGTCGGCTTCCTGCTGCTGATAGTCCCCGGCATCATCCTCATGACAATGTTTGCACAGACGGAATACATTCTGAAGGACGACCCGCAGATTAGTGCCGCCGATGCCATGAAGCAGAGCGCAGCCATGATGCAAGGCCACAAGATGGAGTTCTTCTGGCTGTTCCTCAGTTTCCTGGGATGGATGATTTTAGCCCTCCTCACCTTGGGCTTCGGCTTCATATTCCTGGAACCTTACATGGAAACAACCTTCGCCCACTACTACGAAGACCTGAAGGCCGAGGTGTATGGGTAAAGGCAAGCTGGCGAAGTTCGCCGACATGCCATCATCAAGCATCGCCTTATGCAAGTGTGTAGGGCGATGCTCTTTTTAACGCAAATTATCTTCACAAATTTGTGAATCTCGTTTAATTGTCGTAACTTTGCAGCAATTTACGAGTGTAGCATGGTCATTGAGTACGAAAAGGACTATTTAGAAGAACTGTACACCAACGGTAAATGTAAAGACAAGAAACACAGGTTCCAGAAGCCTGTCATCGCGAAATACCAAAAGCGTATAGATACCCTGACAGCCGCAATCAGGATTGAAGACCTCTTTGCATTTAACTCACTCCACTTTGAAGCTTTGGACAACGGGTACTTTTCCATTCGGATAGACTATCACTACCGCCTCGAATTCAAAATCAGAACCGAGGGAACCGAGCAAGTGCTGACTATCTGCACCGTGACAGACATTACTAATCATTATCAATAAACAATGAATAGAACCACCACACACCCTGGCGACGTGCTGAAAGAAGAACTGGAAACCAGAGGCATTTCGCAGAAGAAGTTCTCGGAACTGCTCAGTGTTCCATACACACAAATGAACGAGATTCTCAATGGCAAACGCCCTGTTACCACAGACTTTGCACTGATGACGGAGGCAGCCTTGGGTATTAACGCAGAGCTGCTCATCAACATGCAGTCCCGCTACAACATGTCCGTAGCCAAGCAAAAATCGTCCCTGCTGCAGAAACTGACGAACATTAAGAAGGCCTGCGCCGCAATACTATAAGCTATGGGTAAAGGCAAGCTGGCGAAGTTCGCCGACATGGAGACCTACGAGAACGTGTTCCAGTACCCCTACTCGGTAGTGGAGCACGTTCCATTTGACATGCGTGGCCACTGGCGCGACCAGTATTTCAAGAACGAGAACCCCATCGTGCTGGAGTTAGGATGCGGCAAGGGCGAGTACACCGTAGGACTGGCCAAGCGCCACCCCGACGTCAACTTCATCGGTGTCGACATCAAGGGAGCCCGCATGTGGACGGGAGCCACCCAGGCCCTGCAGGAGCAGCTGACCAATGTGGTCTTTCTGCGCACCAACATCGAGGTCATCGACCGCTTCTTCGCCCCCGGCGAGGTGCAGGAACTGTGGCTTACCTTCAGCGACCCGCAGATGAAGAATCCGCGCAAGCGGCTCACCTCGACATGGTTTCTGGAGCGCTACCGCCACTTCCTGGAGGACGACGGCACCATCCACCTGAAGACCGACAGCAACTTCCTTTTCACCTACACCACGCTGCTCATCCAGAGGAACAGCCTGTCGTGCGATGCCATTATCGCCGACCTCTACGACCCGGCAGCCCGTGCTATGGCCGTGAGCAGCGAGGCCAAGGCTGCCTTCACCGAGGCCGCTGCCATACAGACCTACTACGAGCGGATGTGGCTCGACCGTGGACTGACCATCAAGTACATCAAGTTTCACCTGCCCCACACGGGCAGCTTGGCGGAGCCCGACGTGGAGATACCGCTCGACGACTACCGCTCATACCGCCGCGACAAGCGCAGCTCAAAGGAGACGGCGAAGTAAATAGCAATTCGACAAATAGTTAATTCAAGTTTCGCATGTTAAGTAGATATAACTCCCTCTATCTACAAAGCAAACGGAACTTCCGAAACTTAAATAGTTAATAGAACAATGGCTTTATATCCCAAACTCATTATGGATGCGCTGGCCACGGTGACGTATGCCGGCACGAAGAAGAACTTAGTAGACAGTCAGATGGTGGCCGACCAGCCGGCCATAGACAGCAGTAAGAACAAGGTGACGGTGGTGCTGGAGTTTCCACGCGACACCGACCCCTTCCTGAAGTCGACCGTCAAGGCCGCCGAGGCCGCCATCAAGTATCACTGCGGACAGGACGTGGAGGTAGAGATAAAGACCGAGTTCAAGAGCAAGCCGCGCCCCACCGGCGACCAGCTGCTGCCGGGCGTGAAAAATATCATTGCCGTGTCGTCGGGCAAAGGCGGCGTAGGCAAGAGCACCGTGGCGGCCAACCTGGCCATCGCCCTGTCGCGGCTGGGCTATAAGGTAGGACTGCTCGACTGCGACATCTTCGGTCCGTCGATGCCCAAGATGTTTCACGTCGAGGACGCACGGCCCTACGCCGTCAACGTCGACGGTCGCGACCTCATCAACCCCATCGAGGCGTATGGCATCAAGATGCTCAGCATCGGCTTCTTCGTCAGCCCCGACACGGCCACCCTCTGGCGCGGCGGCATGGCCACCAGCGCACTGAAGCAGCTCATCGCCGATGCCGACTGGGGCGAGCTCGACTACTTTATCCTCGACACACCGCCGGGCACCAGCGACATCCACCTGACGCTGCTGCAGACGCTGGCCATCACGGGGGCCATCATCGTCAGCACCCCCCAGCAGGTGGCACTGGCCGACGCACGCAAAGGCATCGACATGTATCGCAACGAGAAGGTCAACGTGCCCATCCTCGGACTGGTTGAGAACATGGCATGGTTCACCCCCGCCGAACTGCCCCAGAACCGCTACTACATCTTCGGCCGCGAGGGCTGCAAGCAGCTGGCCGACGAGATGCAGGTGCCGCTGCTGGCACAGATACCCCTGGTGCAGCGCATCTGCGACAGCGGCGACCAGGGCGAGCCCGTAGCCACGAGCAGCGACACGGCCACCGGCCTGGCCTTCATCAACCTGGCACAGTCGGTGGTCACGGTGGTCAACCGCCGCAACGCCACCCTGCCAAAGACCCGCATCGTAGGGGTGAAATAACGCTTTAGTAATCGTTTAAAAACTACGAATTTCACGAATTATACGAATTATATATTCAAGTTTCGCATGTTAAGTAGATATATGGAGTTAAAGGGAGATAGCCGCTTGTCAGCGGCAGGAGATAGAGGACATTACTCTGTCTGTTGTTATTCTGCAGTAAAGCAAATGTCTTTTATCTACCTCTATCTTCTTCTAACTCCCTCTATCTACAAAGCAAACGGAACTTCCGAAACTTAAATTAATCATATATCATGCTCCGTAGCGATTTCCCCATTCTCTCGCGGCAGGTCTATGGCCGTCCGCTGGTCTATCTCGACAATGCCGCCACCACCCAGAAGCCCCTCTGCGTGCTCGATGCCATGCGCGAGGAGTATCTTAACGTCAATGCCAACGTGCATCGAGGCGTCCACTACCTGTCGCAGCAGGCCACCGACCTCCACGAGGCCGCCCGTGAGACCGTGCGCCAGTTCATCAACGCCCGCAAGACCGAGGAAATCGTCTTCACCCGTGGCACCACCGAAGCCATCAATCTCGTGGCCGCCACGTTCTGTGCGTCGCAGATGAAGCCCGGCGACGAGGTGCTCGTCAGCGACATGGAGCACCACTCCAACATCGTGCCGTGGCAGCTGCAGGCCACCCAGCGGGGCATCATAGTCCGCCATCTGCCCATCGCCGACGACGGGCAGCTGTGTCTCGACGACCTCGAAGCCTGTCTGACGGAGCGCACACGGCTTGTCAGCATCACCCATGTCAGCAACGTGCTCGGCACCGTCAACGACGTGCGCCGCATCGTCTCGACGGCCCACAGCCACGGCATCCCCGTGCTCGTCGACGGCGCACAGAGCGCCCCCCACATGGCCATCGACGTCCAGCAGCTCGGTTGCGACTTCTTTGCCTTCAGCGGCCACAAGATGTACGGCCCCACGGGCATCGGCGTGCTCTATGGCCGTGAGGAGTGGCTCGACCGTCTGCCGCCCTATCAGGGTGGCGGCGAGATGATAGACCACGTGTCGTGGCAGCATACCACCTTCGAGCGGCTGCCCTTCAAGTTCGAGGCCGGCACCCCCGACTATGTGGCCACCCACGGGCTGGCCACCGCCATCCGCTATCTGCAGGCCATCGGCATGGATGCCATAGCCGCCCACGAGCATGCCCTGACCGACTACTGCATGCAGCAGCTGCAGACCATCGACGGCATGCGCCTCTTTGGCACCGCCCCCGGCAAGGATGCCGTCGTGTCGTTTCTTGTCGGCGACATCCACCACCTTGACCTCGGCACGCTGCTCGACCGCCTCGGCATTGCCGTGCGCACCGGCCACCACTGTGCCCAGCCGCTCATGGCGCGCCTCGGCATCAGCGGCACCGTGCGAGCCTCCTTCGCCCTCTACAACACCAAGGACGAGGTCGATGCCCTCGTCGCTGCCATCCGCCGCGTCAGACAGATGTTCTGACTACGGTAATGAATAAGGTGTTAAGGAGATTTTTGATAAACACGGCGTTGCCCTCCAAAATGAAAGCCAACAGCATTTTAAAAGCTGCTGAGCCAGGCCTTGAGGTCAAGCATCAGTTCGAGGTGATAGCGGAACGACGGGAGGCTGCCGAAGCCATGGCCACCAGAGGGATAGACATGGAGGGCGGCAGGCACCTGGCACTGGTTGAGGGCCTCGTAGTAGCTGACGCTGTTGATGGGCGGCACGGCACGGTCGTCGTCGGCCAGCGCCAGGAAGGCCCGTGGCGTATGCTTGCTGACGTGCTGCTCGTTGCTGTAGTGGTTGACGAGCTTACGCTTGGGGCTCCGGCCCAGCAGATGGGTGCGTGAGCCCTGATGGGTGGTGCCCTGCTCCATGGAGATGACGGGATAGAACAGCAGCTGGAAGTCGGGCTTGGCATCGCCCGTGGCATGGGTGGCAATGGTGGATGCCAGATGGCCGCCGGCCGAGAAGCCCATGATGCCTACGTCGTGCGGATTGACATGCCACTCGCCAGCATGGCGGCGCACCAGCCGCATGGCCTCCTCGGCATCGGCGGCGGGCACCGCCGGGTGGCCGTGGGGCATACGGTATTTGAGCACGATGAGGGCAATGCCCTGGCCGCAGAAGAAGGGTGCCCACGACGTGCCCTCCTTGTCCATGGACAGGTGCTGGTAGCCGCCGCCGGGACAGCAGACGACGGCACGCCCCGTGGCCTGACCCTCGGCGGGCAGGAAGACGAGCACCTTGGCCGTGTCCTGCGGGTCGCCGTTGTCGGTACGCGGCCCGTCGGGCCAGAGATTGATTTCAGTGGGCTTCTGCGCCACGGCACACATGCCAAGCAGCAGGGCCGTCATGAGGGTTAGTATTCGTCGCATTGGTCTTTAGATGTCATTATGTCGGGTGCAAAGGTAACAAAAATAAGGTAAAAGTGAATAGTGAAAAGTGAAAAATTTGCTGCCGCTGCGGATGTTTCCCTTTTTTTTCTTATCTTTGCACACTGATTACCCATGACAGAAATCGTAAAACAACAAAATAACAAAGCAGAAAGATGAACAGAAAGACGCTATTCGTGATGCTTGTAGCAGCAGTGGCTGTAAGCATGCAGGCTAAGGTAAGGCTGCCGCACATGGTGGGCGACAACATGGTGATTCAACAGCAGGCCGACGTGCGCCTGTGGGGCTGGGCAAAGCCCGGACGGAAGGTGGTGGCCACCGTGTCGTGGTCGGCCGACCGCGCTGAGGCTCAGGCCGACGGCGACGGCCGCTGGCTGCTGACGGTGAAGTCGCCCAAGGCCAGCTACGAGCCGCTGTCGGTGACCTTCGACGACGGCGACGGCCAGGTGACCATTAATAATGTATTGGCTGGCGAGGTATGGGTGTGCGCCGGACAGTCGAACATGGAGATGCCTGTCAGGGGCTTCGGCCAGTGTCCGGTGAAGGACTACAACATGGAGGTCGTCAACTGTGCCGGCCCGCGCCAGGTGCGCAGCGTCAAGATTCCAGCCACCATGCGCATGACTCCCCAGGAGGATGCCCCCTGTGCATGGCGCGAGTGCTCGACAGAGACGGTCAGCGACTTCTCGGCCACGGGCTATTTCTTTGCCAAGCTGCTGAACAAAGCCCTCGACATGCCCGTCGGCATCATAGAGGCCAACAAGGGCGGCAGCCGTGTGGAGAGCTGGCTGACGAAGGAGAACTTAGAGAAATATACCAACGAGCCTACTGACTCGATGGGCATCGTCAACTTCAAGAAGGAGTGGGACTACCACCGGGCCATGCTCTGGGGCAACGGCACCTTCAACCCCATCCTGAACTACACCGTCAAGGGCATCCTGTTCTATCAGGGATGCTCGAACGTGGGCGACCCCGGCGACCAGTACGCACAGCGCCTGAAGCTGCTGGTGGAGCAGTGGCGCAGCCAGTTCCGGCTGGGCGACATCCCCTTCTACTTCGTACAGATAGCCCCCTATGAGAGCGGCGACCGGCTGGGCACGTGGAACGCCCTGCTGCAGGAGCAGCAGTTCAAGGCGTCGCAGCTCATACCCAACAGCGCACTGGTGTGTACCAACGACTGCGTCTACCCCTACGAGACCACCCAGATACACCCCGCACAGAAGCAGAAGGTGGGCCAAAGGCTGGCGCTGCTGGCACTGAACAAGACCTACGGCATGGACAAGCTCATCAGCGAGAGCCCGTCGTATAAGGACATGCGCATCGAGGGCGACAAGGTGAAGCTGCACTTCAACAACGAGTGTGGTGGCATGAGCCGCTTCACCGACATCGTGGGCTTCGAGGTGGCCGGTGCCGACCGGGTGTTCCACCCCGCCAAGGCCGAGCACTTCTGGCAGCCCGGCGGCGGCTACTGGGACGAGTGCATCGTCGTCAGCAGCGAACAGGTCAGCCAGCCCGTGGCCGTGCGCTACTGCTTCCGCAACTGGCTGCTGGGCAACCTGGCCAACCAGGGCGGACTGCCCCTGTTCCCCTTCCGCACGGATAACTGGTAATTTAATTTTCGGAAGTTCCGTTTGCTTTGTAGATAGAAGGAGTTATATCTACTCAAGTTTCGCATGTTAAGTAGATATATGAAGTTAAAGGGAGATAGCCGCTTGTCAGCGGCAGGAGATAGAGGACATTACGCTGTCTGTTGTTATTCTGCAGTAAAGCAAATGTCTTTTATCTACCTCTATCTTCTTCTAACTCCCTCTATCTACAAAGCAAACGGAACATGCGAAACTTGAATTGGTAAGTATTACGAGAGAAACGAATATGCACCCCTTAGAAATATTCAAGTTCTGCCCCGTTTGTGGCAGCCGACACTTCGCGATACACAACTTCAAGAGCAAGCAGTGCCAGAACTGTGGGTTCACCTACTATGCCAACCCCTGTTCGGCCACTGCTGCCTTCATCGTCAACGACCGCAGGGAGCTGCTCGTCGTGCGACGCGCCAAGGAGCCCGCCAAGGGCACCCTCGACCTGCCGGGCGGATTCGTCGACATGGGCGAGACCGTAGAGGAGGGCATGCGCCGCGAAATCATGGAGGAGACGGGTCTGACGGTTGGCGACATCCAGTATCTGTTCTCCTCGCCAAACGTCTACATGTATAGCGGCATGGGGGTACACACCCTCGATATGGACTACCTGGTGCGCGTCAGCGGCGACGACATTGCCGTCAGGGCCGCCGACGATGCCGCCGAGAGCTTCTGGGTGCCGCTGGAGCAGGTAAACCCGGCTGATTTCGGCCTGACGAGCATCCGTAATGCCGTGGTGCGGTTCTTGGCGGAAACGTTAAGAAAATAAAAATTCTATTATATATATAAGGTGTAACCAAAACTTTTCCCTACTTTTGCAGCCCGAAAGTTGACCGATGTCGGCTTTCTGTCAGTGTGACGCCCTGCGCCACCGTTCATTTTAAGGTAAATAATTCAAGTTTCGCATGTTAAGTAGATATATGAAGTTAAAGGGAGATAGCCGCTTGTCAGCGGCAGGAGATAGAGGACATTACGCTGTCTGTTGTTATTCTGCAGTAA
>Ga0310691_10000174_pt1 | contig 132586 bp, 114 predicted proteins | sample 176DNAGHGlowgp2_FD_203887 | JGI IMG/M metagenome (GOLD analysis project Ga0310691, IMG submission 203887) | Sheep rumen microbial communities from Palmerston North, Manawatu-Wanganui, New Zealand - 1766 DNA GHGlow gp2 (v2) (version 2) | ecosystem: Host-associated > Mammals > Digestive system... | reverse complement strand
GCAGGTCTTATCAGTTGCCTCGATTACTACAATGAGCGTCACGCTTTGAAGTTAAGTTGAACCGCCGTATGCCGAACGGCACGTACGGTGGTGTGAGAGGGGGATTAATTTCCCCCTACTCGATTGGCTCTTCACGGAGTCCGTGGGGGAGTTCAGCCGGGAGGGAGGAGAAGGGTAAGTATGATGTGGGCAAGCTGTTGCGGGATTTACCGGGGTGACTTGGTGACCGGAGTGGCTTGAATGACCGGTATCCGGAGAAGCAAGGAGTCAGTCGGTCATTCTGACTAGTGCTCTGTGTAAGTGGCTGTTAGATAGAGTGGTACACAGAGTATTCTGACTAGTGCTCTGTGTAGGTGGCTGCTAGATAGAGTGGTACACAGAGTATTCTGACTAGTGCTCTGTATAGGTGGCTGTTAGATAGAGTGGTACACAGAGTATTCTGACTAGTGCTCTGTGTAGGTGGCTGCTAGATAGAGTGATACACAGAATAAGACCTCAACCGGCTTCGCCGGTGGTGACGGGGACGATTTATTCGACCAGATCGGCCAGTTTGCGCAGTATACTGCTCAATGTACGCCGCCAACATTGAGCTAATACGGGTGGTGACTTGGGTGCCCGGTATGCTGGCGGAAGTCCGCTCGCAAGCTGTTGCGGGCTTCACTGATGGTGACTTTGACGCCCGGATTGAGCTTTACTCTGCCCACGCAGCAGATATGTTCCGGTAAAGCCGGTTTTATTCACAAGTTTACTGCGAGCGCAGCAAACTTGTTCCACTAAACCGATTATGATTCACAAGTTTACTGCGTGACGCACCCGGATCCGCGAATCCTCACGTATCAATCTCATTTCTATCCCGGCAATTCTTGCTAACTTATGCCATGCAGAGTGTTGCCCGTAATATGACCGCAGATTCCGTGGCGGCTCCGGATACTGTATAAGCTCATCACTCGTGGAGCTTATACTCCTTATCCTCGTCTATGATATCCACCATGAGCTTGGCAATCTCAGGATCAAACTGTATGCCGGCATTCTTGCGGATCTCTTCTCTGACAATATCCTGGGGCAGGTACTGTCTGTAACTCCTGTTGGATGTCATAGCATCATAACTGTCGGCAACTGCGATTATGCGCGCGAGAAGCGGGATCTCATCCCCTTTCTTGCCGTCGGGATAACCTTTGCCGTCATATCTCTCATGATGCCATCTGGCACCGATGGTAAGGTCGGGACGGCTCTGCACCTCGGCGAGGATGTCGTATCCGATCTCCGGATGCTTCTTTATCACCTGATACTGGTCATCTGTCAGTTTTGTCTTGCTGTTGATGATGTCGTTAGGGACTCCTATCTTGCCGAGATCGTGAAGAAGGCCGTAATAGTACACATCCTCGCATTCCTTATCCGACAGTCCCATGCGTGCCGCGAGCATCTTGGAATAATTGGCAACCCGCACTGAATGCCCCCTCGTATATTTGTCCTTGGCATCGATCGTGTGGGCGAGTGCTTCCATCATCTCGACGGCAAGTGTCTTGACCTCATGGTGCGCCTTTACTACCTCATTTGTGTACATGATATTCCGCGTGATGACATGAAATGCGCCGATGAGTATCAGGAGTATGAAGAAGTCGGACAGTATTATTACTATCCTTGTATGATTGGCATATAAAATGTGCTGTTCGGCAATCTCTTTTACGGTATCGTATGATACATCGTCGATGCTGCTCAGGCGTTTGATAGTCTCAAGGAACATATCCGTTATTCTTGAATCGAGCGTTATCAGGAACATCTCGATGAACAGGATGACAGATCTGTAGACAAAGACGGTAACGGTAAGAGTTACGAACATCCTGAGTTTTGTATCCTGCTTTGTCTGTGACAGCTCTGCAACGCTCCTGCCGACGAGATAATAAAATGCGGCATTAAGGATAAAGGCAAGGACAATAAGCAGGTAGGGATACTTATACCCGAAGTCAAATGCCATGGACAATCCGGGGACCAGCATGGCACTGCTCAGATACATAAAGAACGCGATCGACTGGTTCTTCGCCTTAACGATCCTGATGTATATGAATGTAAAGATCAGAAGCAGTGTGAACAGCATCAGCGTATTCACTATCGTATTCAGCGCATAATGTTCATCTGACCCGAACTGGAACCGAGTAATGAAATAAGCGATAAAATAGAAGCTCTGCGGAGAGAACATGAATATGAGGATCGCCTTCCACACCGAAAGCTTATCAAAAAAGCATTTCTTACTCATGAACACAAGGAAAACAGCTTCCAGGGGATACATCAGCAGAAGCAGATAATCAGATACGCTTGACAGTACGATCATTAAGTCTCATCCTCCGGTAAGTATCAAATTAAATAATATCACGGCAGTATGGTTTTAGTGTATAATATGTGGCAGGTGGAGGGTATATGATCGGAGTCAGCGGCGTATCTCATTTTTTTGGCAAAAATCAAGTCCTGTCAAATGTTGTCTTCAAAGCAGATGAAGGGAAGATTATCGGACTTGTTGGTATCAACGGCGCCGGCAAATCAACTTTGATGAGGATCATGTCCGGAGTATATAAGGCTCAGACCGGGAGTGTATCCTATGACGGAATGTCCCCTTCAGATGCAAAGACCAGGGAAGATATCTTCTTCCTGCCGGATGATCCCTACTATACGAACGAATCTACATGCAAGCGGCTTTTTGATCTGTATAAGATGCTGTATCCGAATGCTGATATCGGTGTGTTCAAGCAGATCACGGATGAATTCGGGCTGCCTTGGAAGAAGCCTGTCAGGACATTCTCAAAGGGAATGAGAAGGCAGGCATTTATCGCGCTCGCTTTCGCGGTGTCGCCTAAGTATATGCTGCTTGACGAGGCTTTCGACGGTCTGGACCCTCTCGCCAGGAAGATGTTCAAGGACCGGATAAAGGCTATTGTCAAAACGAAGAATACCACGGTCATCATATCGTCGCATTCGCTCAGGGAACTCGAGGATTTCTGCGATGATTATCTCCTCATAGACAAGGGCATAGTCGTTAATACCCGGGGCATAATGGAGCGCAATCTCGGATATGCCAAATATCAGCTGGCTTTTAAGGATCAGATAGATGAGAGCATATTTGAGGCGCTTCCCGTGAAGTCGCTCAAGATCACAGGGAGGGTTGCAACTGTCACGGTTGAGAATAAGAGTGATATTGAAGACAGGCTTACGGCTCTTGCACCTCTCATAATAGACAAGCTTGATGTAAGCTTCGAAGAGGCCTTCATTAGCGATGTGGACCGCACGGTCAGAGGCGGAGGAGGGACAGCGGGATGAGTACCGGTATGAGATATTTCACCCGTCACTTCAGATCATCCCTGGTCAGGCTCGCGGTGATGGTTCTTTTCAGTTCTGTAATCTGTTTCTACTTCAGTGTCACACGCTGGCACTCGGATGTCAGGGAATACTACTCAGTACACCTCTCCGTTCACAGTCTGATCATGATGATACTTACGTATGTTCTGCCTGTGGCTGAATTTGATGCGTTCAAGAACAGGCGTAATCTTGATCTGTGGATGTCTTCTCCGCTGTCGAGAACATCGCTTATCGTTTCTAATATTATCAACGGAGCTGTCCAGCTGTTGATCACACACACGGCTTCCGGTGCGGCGGTCATTATCAGGATGTTGTTATATAACGGCGACGGTGCAGGCCTCAGTGTCTACAATGCCGTTGTATTTCTTCTTATGTCGCTGCCGGTCCTTCTTGCTGTCTATCTGTTCAACTGCACCGTATTCATGATCGGCAACAGCAGGCTCGACGGCATCATCTTTATACTGATGTATTCTGTCCTTCCGGCTATGCTGAGCGGTGTTGTTGAGATGGTAAAAAGATGGTTGGTGTTCAATTATGAATATGACAGTGACGGCGCTGTCAGATCGGGTTATTCAGTGATCAGCAAGCTGGCAGAGGTATATTCGAGACGGTTAGAACCCATCATAACGGGAAGGTGGGTGACATCTCCTGCTTCCCGTTATATGCTCACATCACGCGATATTGCCTGGTATCTTATCTGGATCGCGATCGGCATAGCATCACTGGTCCTTGCCGTTGTTTACTTCAAGAGACTCCGGCCGGAGAAGGTGGGCGGCCCTTCGACGAATTTCTTCGGATATACATTCCTGCTTCCGGCAGCCGGTTATTCCTTCCTCATCATAGCAAGTACGTCAGGACTCATCGTATCGCTCCTGATCATGATGGCTATGTTCCTCGGTTATGTCATATTCCGCAAGGGATTCAGCTTCAGACTGCCTGACATCGTATGCATGGGCATCGCTGTACTGATGGTGATAGTGTTCAAAATCACACTTTAAGAATCATAACGTTTATATTACAATAATCGTATCAGTTGCATAAAGGAGACACGGGTATGAGTGAAGGTAAGAAGAGACTTGTAACCAGAAGCGATTTCGATGGGCTTGTATGTGCAATGATCCTTAAAGAGAAGGGTCTGATTGATGATATCAAGTTCGTTCATCCTAAGGATGTTCAGGACGGTAAGATAGAGTTAACAGAGAACGATATAACGACAAATCTTCCATTTGATCCCAGGCCGGGACTTGTGTTCGATCACCATGAATCCGAGCTTATACGCAATGCGCGTCTTGCCAATAAGGATAAGTATATCATTGATCCCGATGCCAAGAGCGCAGCTCGTGTGGTATATGAGTATTACGGCGGTAAAGAAGGGCTTCCGAGAATCTCTGAGGAGTTGATGGAAGCCGTAGATAAAGGCGATTCTGCTGACTTTACACTTGAAGAGATTCTTAATCCCACGGGCTGGGTACTCATGAATTTCATCATGGATGCAAGGACGGGCCTCGGAAGATTCCATGATTTCAGGATCTCCAATTATGACCTCATGATGGAACTCATAGATTACTGTGTAAATCACAAGGTTGACGAAGTACTTGCAATTCCTGATGTGAAGGAGAGAGTCGACCTTTATTTCGAGCAGCAGGAGCTCTTCAAGGAACAGCTCAAGAGGATCGCCAGGGTTGAGGACAAGGTTGTAGTCATCGACCTCAGGAATGAAGATACGATCTATGCCGGCAACAGGTTTATGGTATATGCCCTCTATCCGGAGACGGAGATATCCGTCCATGTCGCATGGGGCTTCAAGAAGCAGAATACTGCAGTAATGATCGGCAAGTCCATTGTCAATAAGAAGTCTAACGCCGATATCGGTGCCCTCTGCCTCTCGCACGGCGGCGGCGGTCATAGGAATGCCGGCACCTGCCAGCTTGATAATGACAAGGTCGATGATCTGCTTCCCGGCATCGTAAAGGCACTTAACGATGCATGCTAAGCTTGACAGATTGAAGGATCTGATCGGAAGCTACGGTTCACTTGCCGTGGCTTTCTCGGGCGGCGTTGATTCCGCCTTCCTTCTCAAAGCTGCTTCAGAGGTACTTGGAGACAAGCTCCTGGCGATCACCGTATCTGCACCCGTTTTTCCAGCAGGCGAGGGCACACTTGCCTCGTCGTTCTGCAGGGAGAACAATATCAGACAGAGGGTCGAGGAATTTGACGTGCTTCAGATCGCGGGATTTACATCCAATCCCCCGAACAGATGCTATATATGTAAGAGAGCTCTTTTCGGCAAGATCAGGGAGATCGGGGAAGAGGAAGGCATCGCCGTAATAGCGGAAGGCACGAATGCCGACGATGCCACGGATTACAGACCCGGGATCAAGGCTCTTGAAGAGATGGGAATGGCAAGTCCCCTCAAGGAAGTGGGGCTTACGAAGCAGGAGATCCGCGACCTGTCAAGGGAGATGGGGCTGCGCACATGGAATAACCCCTCGCATGCATGCCTTGCAACGAGATTCCCCTACGGCGAGGAGATAACTGCCGAGAAGCTGCAGATGATCGATGATGCCGAGGAGTATCTGAGGGATGCGGGCGTAGGTCAGGTCAGGGTCAGGATCCATGACAGGATGGCCAGGATAGAAGTGATGCCCGGGGATTTTGATAAGATCATGAAGAACAAGGATACGATATATGCAAGTCTTGAGGATATGGGATTTACATATGTGTCCCTCGACCTCAAAGGATACCGTACAGGCAGCATGAACGAGACGCTGGGAAGCATCTGAACTGCATCTGTGCTGACGGACTACAGAGGTCTGTTAAGATAAAGTCTTGTGCCTTCCTTGAGTCTGTTAAGGCCGTCTTCCAGCGTTGATCTCGGGCAGGCGATATTAAGTCTTACAAATCCGTCGCCGTTCTTGCCGTAATGAATGCCGTCCGTCAGGAACAGACCGGTCTTATCTCTGAGGAATCCTGCGTATTCGCGGCTGCCCGTACCAAGCTTGCTGATGTCTATCCAGAGAAGATATGTGGCGTTACCGGGCACCACGCTTAATTCCGGTATGTTTGCGGTTATGAATTCCGTTGTGAACCTTCGGTTCTCTTCGACATATTCCCTCATCTGATCAAGCCATTCTTCGCCTTTATCAAAGGCTGCGATTGCTGCTATGACGGCAAATGAATTAGGTTCTGCAACTTCATATGTGTTGATGGCACGCCACATCTTGTGACGGAGAGTTTTGTTCGGAACACTGATGCAGGCGCTTTTGAGCCCTGCAATGTTGAAGGCTTTTGTCGGTGCTATGCACGTTATCGAGTTATCCCGGCAGATATCTGATACTGAAGCGAAAGGAACATATGATATTCCCGGTGTTGTTATATCGCAGTGGATCTCGTCGGAGATAACTATGACACCGTTAGATGCACACAGTTCACCGACTCTGGCAAGCTCTTGAGCCGTCCATATCCTTCCGGCCGGATTATGAGGATTACAAAGAATCATCATCGTGACCTGCGGATCGGACAGCTTATCCGACAGATCGTCAAAATCCATTTGGTACTGTCCGTTCTCGTATATAAGCGGATTCTCGACAATGGTGCATCCGTTATTGACGATGCAGTTGAAAAATACATTATAGACAGGAGTCTGCACGATAACTTTCTCTCCGGGAGTGGTAAGCTTCCTAACCGCGCTTGATATGGCGGGTATAACACCTGTGACGAACATAAGCCATTCTTTGTTCATCCTGAATGAATGTCTTCTGTCCCACCAGTTTATGTAGGATTCATACCATTTATTGTTATCGCTCTGGTATCCGAATATACCGTGTTCCGTCCGTTCGCGTATCGCATCTATTATCTCGGGAGCAGTCCTGAAATCCATATCTGCGACCCACATCGGGAGTTCATTCTCCTTCACATTCCATTTGATTGAGTCGGTTCCAAGTCTGTTGATCTGCGTATCGAAATCGTACTTCATGATAACCACTCCGGTCTGTCGCTGTATTTTGTTATGGATGACGCCTTTATTACCGTCCTGCCTGGATCGACCCTGTCCTTCTCGATGATCAGTTCGCCGATGTTGCCGCACGTGATCGTTCCCTGCTCCGGGTTCAGGATACTGTCTATGTCCGAACTTATATCCGCCTCCACCTTGGAATACTCGAAAGCGAGCGTTGTATTGATCAGCCTGCAGTTCTTCAACCTGAGATTATCTATGTAACACAGACCCTGGCTGCTCTCGATCGTGCAGTCGACAAATGTAAGGTTCTCCGAATTCCACCCCAGGTATTCGCCGCTAATGTATGAATCGTAAACGGTCACGTTGCTGCAGTTCCAGAATGCATCTTTTGTATTCAGTCTGCTGTTCCTTACGACGGCGTCACTGCATCCGTCGAAAGCGTAGTTCCCCTCGAGCTCAAGACGGTTCACACTGACGTTGCTGCAGTTCATAGCAAGATAATCTCCGCCTCTGACCCTGATGTTATCAAGGTTCAGCCCGGTGCAGTTCCACATGGTCTCAGCCGCATCAGTAAACTCTGTGTCAGAGATTGTCAGACTGCTGCACCTTCTGAAATTCTTGGGTGCGTGAATAACGGAATCCGTGACCTTAACGTTCTGTGAATACCAAACTCCCGCGCGCGCCGTCTGTTCCCAGGTCGTGCCTGCGACTTCAACATCTCTGCAGTACCACAGCGGGTATTTCCATCCGAAGAATGAATCTACGACCTTGATCCGGCGGCATTCCTTAAGAGGGGATTCGCCTTCGCCGAATCTGCATGAGTCAATAATGGAATCTTCTGTTCCGTAGAGTGGGCGTTCGCCCGTAAACGACTGATCGGTTATCGTTGCCATGACACAGATTATATCAGATACCAAAGCGTAATGTCAGTTGGCTTGTCAATATTATTTCAGTTGTTTATAATGAGACGTATGAATAAAGCATCTAAGATAATATCGACCGTTTTTTTTATTGCTGCAGGGGCCATCCTGTTTGTGATCCTGTACAAGGCGCCGTTCAGACTTGATGATCTGACATGGGGCGGCAGGATAGGCATGGAGAGGCTTCGCACATTCTTCCGGACGCAGAACGGAAGATATCTCGGCAATCTTGCCGTAATAGCTCTTACAAGGATACCTGCAGTTATCAGGATAATCATTGAGATGGCCGTCATGTTTGTGTTTTTCATGTGCGCGCACTCCCATTACGGGAAGCAGAAAGTGCCATCGGCAGTCTTCATCGTCCTGTTCGCCGCAATGCCTGTATCCATAATGTCATCGACGGTTACGTGGGTAGCGGGATTTGCAAATTACTTTTTCTCGGCGCTGTTCACTCTTGCAGTTGTTGCCGTGGACATCAAGGTTCTTTGGGGAGATATCGGTCTCAAGGGCAGGAAAGGGATGACGTGTCTCATCATGCTGATGGTGTTTGCCGGCCAGTTCTTCCTTGAGACAGCGACGATCTATATTGTTCTGCTGTCCGTTGCAATGGCTGTAATATATGCGGTAAGGGAGCATAAGACACCTAAGTTCTTTATCATCCAGACGGCGGTATCGCTTGCCGGAGCACTCATACTCTTTGCCAATCCGTCCTACAGGAGTGCAGTCACACACGACGGACTGACGTATAAGTCCATTGACTTCGGCAACGGAGGACTGGGAGGGGTCATCGCCACACTGTGGAAGAACTACAATGATGAAGTCGTCTTCAGATGGTTTGGAATGAACAGCATCCTCAACATCGTACTGACGCTGATCGTGATCATCGTCTGCATCAGGAGCCGCAAGGTTACAGGATACGTATTTGCCTGTGCAGGAGCTCTGTTCGAGGGGGCATTTGTATATGACTTCTTCGATGGCGAAAGCGAATTGCTTATAAATGCAGATGTCATGGCAGTCCTGAGTATAGCCTATTATCTGTTTGTATTTGCAGCCGCAGTGATCTTCGTCAAAGACGGAAGATCGAAGTTCAGAATGGTGATATACTTCATCTCATCTCTGATCTTCATGGGACCGTTCACGATCGTGTCGCCGGTTACCGACAGATGCCTCATGATGACATATATCTTCTGGTGTCTGATCGCTGCGGAATTTGTCATGAGCATGGGACTGTCTTTCGGTCCGCGGGAAGACGGTGCCGCATTCATATGCGCATCAGTTCTCGTCTGCGGAATCATGGGCTGGTTCCTGACGACTCAGTTCGATATGTGGAAATTTCAGGACCTCCGTATGGAAGAAGTTCAGAAATGCATCGACAAACACTACAGGGTCTTCTATCTTCCCAAAGTGCCCGATGCCAAGAAGTACTGCTACGGTCTTAACATCCCTCAGGATGATTACTGGCTTACGAATTACAAAGACTATTACGGAATAGACAGATCATGCCGTCTCGAGTTTGTTAATTATAACGAGTGGATGGTGAAGAGAGCACTCAATCGGTAAAGCATATTTTTCTGCGCACAGTCGCAAGTAAGCTATTGTGAGAAAGCAGAAACCGAAGGTGAGCGTTGACGCTTACTTGCTCAAAGGAGCGCAGAAAAATATACTTTACCTTGCAAGAAGGATGGGGTGTGCATTTAGTCGCAAACAAGCTATTGACGGTGCGCAAAAACCGCCAGTGTATGTTTACGCTTGCTTGCTCAAAGGAATGCAGGAAAACTCCTGTTACCTTGCAGGAAGGATGGGGTGTGCATTCAGTCGCAAACAAGCTATTGACGGTGCGCAAAAACCGCCGGTGTATGTTTACGCTTGCTTGCTCAAAGGAATGCAGGAAAACTCCTGTTACCTTGCAGGAAGGATGGGAAGTGCATTCAGTCGCAAACAAGCTATTGACGGTGTGCAAAAACCGCCGGTGTATGTTTACGCTTGCTTGCTCAAAGGAGCGCAGGAATACGCAGAAAAACCTCACTTTTGATAAAGATTGATGTCTGTATATGTGATATAATATCTCAAAAGAATCAGACGGGAAGGTGTATTATGCGCGGACGCGGCGGATTGAAGTCTTTGTTCATGGTATTGGTGATATGTCTGTTCGCAGGCGGCTCTGTTTATGCTGACAGCAGTGACAGGGAATTAACCGGTGATGTGGATGCGTCTGATTCCGTACTTCAGGAAGGGGGAATCCCTTCGCTTGAAGATAAATCTTCTGCTGTCACTGTCTCCGGCGCACGATGCAATAGCAGCGACGGCGAAGAATCCTATGCTGTCTCATCGGCTGAGGTTTATGGAGCGTCAGTTCCTCTTGACAGAAATGCGGTTTTTGCTGCTTTGTCCAAATCAGCATCCAAATGGAATGGTGAGAGTTCGATCAAGGTAAGCGTTGCGGATCTCGGGGTGACACCTGATAATGTCAAGGCGGTGTACACTTCCTTCATCAATACACACGGAGAATATTTTTTCCTCGCTTCACAGTTCAGTTACGGATGGAAAGAATCTTCTCCGGATAATGTAACATCTATCACTATGAAGGCACTTCCGAACATGAAGGCATCGATGAAGGCTGCTTTTGACAGTAAGGTCAATGAGATAGTAAGTTCGATCGATAAATCGTGGACGGATGTCGAGAAGGTGCTCTTCATTCATGATTATCTGGTTACTCACTGCGGCTATGATGAAGGGGGAGAGAGCACATATCACTATGATGCCTACAGTTGTCTTATCGGCAATTCATGTGTATGTCAGGGGTATTCTCTGGCATTTGACTATCTGGCGAGAGTTGTCGGAGTGGAATCATATCTGATCACGAGCAAACAACTTGCTCATGCCTGGAATATGGTTGAAGCAGGCGGCAGTTACTACTATGTTGACTGCACTTTCGATGATCCGATGAAGAACGGCAAAGCTCTTTATCCGGGACACTGCGGCCATGAATTCTTCCTGCTCAGTCACAGCAAGATGAAGAATAATAAGCATTACAGCAATGACTGGCTGGTCGATTCCTTCGACAGCGATCCCGGCTACGGGACGAGCACAAAATATGATTCCGGTGCATTCTGGTCGGGAACGATCGCGAGGATCATACCGGTAAGCTCACATAAATGGTGTTATCTTGACAAGGGTTCCGCCACACTGAAGTCTTATAATTTCCAGTCCGGCAGCAAGGGGAATTTTGCATCGCTTCCGGAGAGTTTTACCAATGCTTCACTTACTTATGACGGCAAGGGCGGGATATTCGCCTCGACGGCAAAGAAGATATACAGGATAAGCTCTGACGGATCCGCTTTGCTGATGTTTACATATGAGAACAGCGACGGATCGATCTACGGCATCGACGTGTCGGGACCGTACCTGATCTATTACATCTACAAGAACGATTATACATATGTCTCACAGAATAAACTGACTCTGTCGGCCCACTGGGAGAAGAGAGGCGGCAAGTGGTACTATGTCAATGAGAATGACGAATACTGCACCGGCTTCTATAAGATCGGCGGCGTCATGTACTATTTTGATGACAGCGGCGTGATGGTCACCGGATGGAAGGATATAGAGGGAGACTGGTATTATTTCGAGACGTCCGGAGCGATGAAGACCGGATGGTTCAAGAGCGGCACCACATGGTATTACATGGATGACAAGGGTGTCATGGCAACAGGCGTCACTCTGATAGACGGCAAGTATTATTTCTTTAACGCAAGCGGTGCGATGAAGACCGGATGGCAGCAGGCTGACGGCATATGGTATTACCTCAAGTCAGGCGGAGAGGCTTCGACAGGCTGGCTTAAGCTCGGCAAAGTATGGTATTACTTTGACAGAGAAGCAAGGATGCTTACGGGCTGGCAGGATATCGGAGGGACGAGATATTATTTTAAGGATGGCGGAGCCATGGCAACGGGATGGCTTAAGCTGGACGGTGAGTATTATTATCTGACATCAGGCGGTGCAATGAAGACCGGCTGGGTCAAGTCAGGGAAGAAGTGGTATTACATGGAAGAGGACGGGGCTATGATCTCATCCTGTTCACGGGTAATAGACGGTAAGGAATACAGCTTCGATGCAAGCGGAGCATGTACAAATCCATAAGATCAGGAGGAAGTCACTATGGCAGAGATCATTATCACAGCAGAGAATTTTGAGAGTGAAGTATTGAATTCGGATATCCCCGTGTTGGTGGATTTCTGGGCTCCGTGGTGCGGTCCGTGCAAAATGCTCGGTCCGGTCATAGAACAGATCGCGGAGGAATATGATGGCAAGATCAAGGTAGGCAAGTGCAATACCGACGAGAATACGGATCTTGCGATCGAGAACAACATAAGCAGCATTCCTGCAGTCAAGCTCTTCAAAGGCGGTCAGATCGTGGATGAATCCGTCGGATTTGTTCCCAAGATCCAGCTTGCCAGGATGATCGACAGGAATCTGTGATCAGTATCTGAATTCGGGGATCCAGTCATCCCCCGAAGCATCCTCCGTCTGCATGTAGCAGCAGGGATGACCTGACAGCGACAGGTAGTCGCACATTGCATCATAATGCTCTTTATTGACTCTCCCGGCGAATTCTGCCGGGAGTTTGTTTTGCCCGCAGAGGCTGATCGCCTGTTTTGTCGGGGTATACTGGTTCATCAGACTGATGATTATACCGTCTCCGTATCTGTCCAGCAGAAGGTCAAGGATCTTCTTTGTGTCAAAGAGGTGTCCCGGGAGCATCAGATGTCTGACGATAACTCCGCTCACGAGCATTCCGTCCGTTCCGAATACGGGTTTGCCCGCCATGCTGACCATTGTGTCCAGCGCCTTAACCGCATTCTGCATATAGTCACGGACGCCGCACACCGCCAGGGACAGTTCCGGTGAATAAAACTTGAAATCGGTGAGGAATATATCTGCAGCACCTTCGAACAGCTCTATTGTATACGTCCTGTCATAACCTGATATATTGAGCGCTGCGGGGATATTAAGGCCGCCGGCTCTGGCTGCTCTTATACTGTCTGCCACATCAGGCGCGAAATGCATCGGAGTCACCAGATTGATGTTATGAGCTCCCTGTTCCTGAAGCTCCATATATATTCCGGCAAGTTCTTCAGCCCTGCATACCTGACCCTTGCCGGTGGCTCCGTTCGATATCCTGTAATTCTGGCAGAATCTGCATCCGAGATCACACCCTTCGAAAAAAACGGTTCCCGATCCTCTTGTACCGCTTATGCAGGGCTCCTCTCCGAAGTGAAGCCTATATATATTGACAACGGGAACCGGGGGCATGCCGCAAAAGCCTTTCTGTCCCGAATTTCTGTCTGCTCCGCATTCCCGCGGACAGAGAGTGCAGTGTGAATACTGAGGGTATCTGATTTCCATAACACTATTAATTTATACACAAGTTCCCCAAAAGACAACCGCATATAGTTCAAATTTTGGCGGTTTTATGAACAACGAACTCATTTATCCGGGTGATAGAATCTTATGTTGGATAATGATATAAGGAGATAACCGAATTGACATCTGCAGAACACAGTGCTTCAAGATATAAAGTACCCGGTCATATCGCGCCCGACAATAGTGCCGTAAGGTTTTATTCACCGGAATTACGAGCCGGGAACGGTTCAAGCCGTTCGGTAAGACGCAGGCATGTAAGGCGCAGCAGAGGCAATTCCCAGTCCATCAGCACTGCAGTCAAGGTTATGGGAGTCCTGACTCTTATTGCCGTGATCACGGTAATTGCCGTGCAGATCGGACTCAGGAGAATGCAGGCTGAGAATATTGTATCCCACATCACCATAGAGTGCGGCGAGAAGGTTAACCCGAGGGATTTCCTGAAAGAAGACCTGATCTATACCGATGAGGTCGAGTATTCCGTCGATCTGTCACAGGTCGATACGAGAATTCCGCAGGATGTCAATTTTGAGATAACTGTAATGGACGTTACTACTCCGGTAAAGCTTACAGTTGCAGATACCATTGCTCCCACATGCGAAGTTGTTCCCCAGAACCTTTTTACCGATGAGGAGATTCCCGAGGCATCGGAATGTGTCAAAGATATCATGGACATACAGCAGCCTGTTCAGGTTGAGTATCTTACATCGCCTGATATGACACGCACAAATACTTCCATCGTTCAGATTAAGCTTGAGGATATGTCGGGCAATATAAGCCTTGTGGATGTTCCGTTCCGTATCATCAAGGACGATACTGCTCCCGTTATAGAGGGTACAAAGAATATTACCGCATTCATAGGCGACACGATCAAATACAGAGACGGTGTTACGGTAACAGATGACTATACTGTGCATCCCGAGCTTGTTATCGATAACTCAGCGGTCAACATGAAGGTGGCCGGCACATATACTGTTACATATGTTGCAACTGATGAAGCCGGCAACAGTTCTTCTGCGGAGATATCGCTCACACTGAAGGTCAAACCGGATTCATATATAGAGCCTGAGACAGTCTATGGTGAGGCTCAGAAGATCCTCAATACGATAATCGAACCTGATATGACAGACATGGAGAAGGCCCTTAAGATCGTACGCTGGAGCAGGTATAATGTTCACTACATCACCAAGACCGACACTTCATCATGGACGAGGGCGGCGTATGACGGATTCACCAAGAGGCAGGGAACATGCTATACTTTCGCCATGGTCAACAGAGCAATGTTTGATTGCTGCGGCATCGAGAACAAGATTGTGAAGAGGTATCCTTTCACTTGGCAAAGACATTACTGGAACCTTATCAAGATAGACGGTGAGTGGTACCATTGCGACAGTACCCCCAGGCATAATTACCGCAGTTATGTATTTATGCTTACCGACAAAGAGCTTGCTGCCTTCACCGGTGGCGGATATAACGGATTCAGGTTCGATCACAGCAAGTATCCTGCTTCGGCTACTGTGTCAGTTCAGGACAGGATCAACTACTCCAAGGGAACTGTTGTAGAGTGATACCGGCAGATCATATGGGCAGGAAGAGCAAGCTACGTACATTTATACTCATCTTGGCGGGCATTATACTTGCGGTGCTTATTTTTGCCGCCATCCAGAGACTCCTCATGCCGAAATACCAGACAGGTGTTGTCGAAGGGTCGATGATTGAGGAGTACTATGACAACAAGGAGCCTCATGATGTGCTTATCCTCGGTGACTGTGAGGTGTATGAGAACATCTCTCCGGTCAGGATGTATCAGGACTTCGGCATCTCATCCTATATCAGGGGATCGGCCGAGCAGTATATATGGCAGTCGTATTACCTGCTTAAGGATACATTGAGATACGAGACTCCCAAAGTCGTTGTCCTCAGCGTTCATTCCATGCAGTTCGACCATCCGAGGACTGAGGAATACAATAGAATGACTCTGGACGGGATGAGATGGTCGCCTGTCAAGGTGGAGGCGGTCAAGGCATCGATGACGCCTGAGGAGCACTTTATTGATTATGTTTTCCCGATACTGAGATTCCACTACAGATGGAACGAACTGACGGAAGATGACTTTGTGCATTTCTTCAGCAAGGACAAGGTGTCTCACAACGGCTATTACATGCGCTGCGATGTAAGACCATATACGGGATTCCCGCCCAAGACACCTCTGGTCAATGCCAAGTTCGGTGCAAATGCGCAGGATTATCTCGGCAGGATCGCTGATCTTTGCAAGGCACAGGGGATCGATCTTGTGTTGATCAAGGCTCCGATAGAATACCCTTTCTGGTATGAAGAGTGGGACAGCCAGCTTCAGGAGTTCGCAGACAGCAGGGGAATACCGTACATTAACTACATCGGCAATGAGGATATAGGACTTGATATGTCAGTCGATACATACGATGCGGGACTGCACCTTAATATTACGGGCGCGGAGAAATTCTCTTCCTATCTCGGCAAGTGGTTAGTATCACATTATTCCCTGAATGATTACAGGGAGGTACCCGAATATTCTTCTTTATGGGATGCCAAGATAAGTGATTATAAAAGCATGCGCGAGTCTCAGTATGCTGAGATAGAGAAGTACGGACATCTGGTCAGTTTTGGTGCAAATGCAACAAACTGAGGTTGTTTTGTCTTTTTTGTTTAGCAAGTTCAATATCACGCTGTGTGATAAAATACCACGTGGGTTAGAAGATAACAGACTCTATTAATTTTTGGAGGTTATGAATATGAGATTAAGAAGAATTGCAGCTCTTGCGCTTGCAACAGCTATGATGGTAAGTGTATTTACGGCTTGCTCCGGTAATTCCACAGATGCAAGCGGTGACAGTGTTGAGGTTATCTCAACAGGTGCTAACGGAAGCCAGCAGTCCGGTGAGATCCACGAGGCTAATGCTGATGACGAAGGTTACTACTTTGTAGTAAATAATGTTAAACTCCGTCCCAATGCTGACCTGAACAAGGTTCTCTCTTCACTTCCCGGTGATCCCATCTACTTTGAGGCACCTTCATGCGCAGGTATCGGTATGAGCAAGACTTATACATATGACAACGGTGCATATGTTATCAGCACGATCCCTCTCGGCAACAAGGATCTCATCTCGACTATCGTTCTCTACGACGATTCTGTCGGAACACCCGAAGGTATCTTCATCGGCAACTCAGCTGATGATGTTAAGGCTAAGTACGGAACGCCCACTTCTGATATTGACGGCGCTCTTACATACGAGAAGAACGATACAATGCTCGTTATCATCACTGAGGACGGTGTTGTTACAAGCATCGTATACAACAGCATTGTATGATATTCTGATCTGATGTTCACAAGACGGTATGGTATTTATGTACTGTGCCGTCTTTTGTCACTGTTTAAGCTACAATAAGTCATTTTCGTGGCAAAATGGTGTGAAAACGGTCCGAACAGCACAATAGTTGTAATGACGTGATATAATGACATGAACTTATTGGGATAATTAACATATTACGGAATGGTCTGTTATGAGCAAAGAAGATATTAACGTTTACGGTGATAAGAAGCCTGAGGGCGGGTTTATGAAGTTCCTCAGGAAGATAGGCGTGACTAATCCGATACTTCAGGTGGTACTGCCGGTCGTTATGGCCGCTGTTGTCGTTACTGTGGCAAGCTGTGCTATCTTCAGTAATTCGGGTTCCTCACACGGGATCAAGACGGAAGTCACGGTAACATATGATACGCCGCTGTCAGTCGAACTCTTTGCGGAGGACGGCACATCGGCATCTGATCTCAAATTCGTATCTGACGTATCTGTTATAGATATGTCCCAGATTGCCTCATATAAGCTGACCGTCGCCAATGGAAGTCACAAGGTCTCTTCTGTTCTTAACGTAATAGATGATGTTCCGCCTACGGCAGATCCCGTACCGCAGACTGTCTATTCACTGGAGCTTCCCGATCCTAACCTGTGTGTAACTAATATTCAGGATAAGTCGGAAGTTACGGTCACATATGCCGACGGAACAGATATAAGTGCGGGAGGAACTGTCCTGGTTGATATCGTTCTTACTGATTTTTACGGCAATAAGAGCGTTGTTCAGGTTCCATTCGAGTGCTCTTCGGATGCCAATGCCCCTATAATCCTCGGTGCTCATGATTTTGAGTTCATGGCCGGAATGGAGCCTGATCTTCTGTCAGGAGTAACCGCAACGGATGATATGGACCCCAATCCGACACTTATCGCAGATGATTCGGATATCGATTACATGACGCCGGGTGTATATCCTTTGCTGATCATTGCAGCTGACAAGGCCGGCAACGAGGCTGTTGTGACTGTTAATGTAACAGTTATCGAGAATGACGGTTCCGTACCAACACCTACACCACGTGCTTCCGGAGGAAACAGCGGCAGAAGTGGCGGAAGCAACAAGGATTACAGCGGATCCACAGTGGCAGATGCTTATGCTGCAGCAAGGAAAGTCTATAATTCCGTATGTAAAAGCTCAATGAGCGATGTTCTCAAGGGACTTAAGCTCTTCCGCTGGGTCAACCGCAATATTTCATTCAACAAGAGCGGTGTTGACCACACTTCCTGGGCGGCAGCTGCATGCCAGGCATTCGGTAACAGAAGATCATCATGCTACGGACAGTGGGCGGCTTGCAAGGCGCTCTGTGACGTGGCAGGAATTCCTAACCGTAAGGTATGGAGATCCGGATCTTCAAGAGTCCACGTATGGTGTCTGTGCTATCTCAACGGCGGATGGTATCACTGCGATGCTACACAGGGCTATTTCAGCTATATGATGACCGATGCCGAGATCAAGAGGGCTCCGGGTCAGCATCACTTCATCAGCTCGAATCTTCCTGCACGTTCGACAGTATCAGTGCAGAAGTATATTAACTACAGCGCAGGAACGATCAAGCCGGGTCTTGTTCTCGTAACACCTACGCCGACACCGGTACCTACAGAGTCTCCGGAGACACCTCCGCCTACGGCAGGTCCGACAACGTCTCCTTCTACCTCTACGCCTACGGCAAAGCCCACGTCAACGGCACCTGCAACGACTCCTGCGGCACAGACCACAGCTGCAGACACTACGGCGGCCGCAACGACTCCGGCGCAGAAGACGGAAACACCGGCTGACAATACGACGGAGCCGTCAACAGAGGGCGAATCCGGCGGCGGTGAGTGATACAGGCACAATAAACGTTCATAAGGGCGTCCCGGATCGAAGCGGGGCGCCTTTGACTGTTAATAACTCGCATTCATTGAGAATAAGGGTGCTTTGTGGTAAAATTTCCCGTTGGAGAGAATAACTGATACAGATGAGTACTTACGAACACAAATCAGCCGGACTTACGGCATATAAGATCAAGAGGAAGCTTATTATAGCACAGAAGGTCGCATCGTTATTTGTGATCCCTCTTCTGCTCGGGCTGGGGATAGGCGCGATCGTATGCGTCTATGTCTACAATAAGGAGATAGCAACGTTAGACAGGCGCGTGTTCCACGAAGTAACAATGGAATATTCGCACAAGGTCGACATTTCTTCTTTCTTTACGGAGGTTCCGGCGGATGCTGAGATGATAACTGATCTGTCATCCATCGATACTTCCAAGGTGGGGTCTTATCCAATTCAGCTGAGGATTGGTAACAGGCAGTATGAGTCTGTGCTGAACATCGTGGATCTGACGCCTCCCACGGCTAATCCCGTGCCGCAGGAGATATATGCGGGTGAGGTTCCCGATCCCGTTGCCTGCGTCAAGGATGTTTTCGATCTGTCCGGGTGCAAGATCGAATTAGAAGATCCTTCATTTGATTTTAAGCAGGGAGGACGCCATATCTTCGGTGTGAAGCTGACTGACGGCTACGATAATTCAAGCGTTGTTCAGATTCCTGTATATATAAAGGATGATCATACTCCGCCGGTTATCAGCGGTGCGCATGATTTCAACCTGACATACGGAAGCGAGATAACATACCGTGACGGAATAACCGTAACTGATGACTTCGATCCCAATCCCATCCTTCAGGTCGACACGTCTGCCGTTAACATGTCTCAGTTGGGCCAGTATCCTGTTGTATATACGGCTACGGATGAGTGCGGCAATTCAAGCTCGGTTACGGTCAATGTCAGCATAGTGTCGATAAAGACGGCAGGTGCTACGACTCTTGATGACGAGACGTCGATCGAACAGGCGTATGCGATGGCGGATAAGATACTCTCCGGCATTGTTGACGGCAACATGAACGATGTGCAGAAGGCAATGATCATATTCTATTGGGTTCGCAAACATATAGGACCTTCAAGAGGAACGTCCGACTACAGTTCATGGGCAAATGCCGCTATCAAGGCATTCAAGACGAGAAGAGCATCCTGCTACGGGTCATGGGCATGCTGCAAGGCGCTCCTTGACAGGGCGGGGATCCAGAATATCTGTGTTACCAGATACCCGAAGAGTGCATACAACGGCAAGACGCACTACTGGTGCCTGTGCTATCTTAACGGCGGATGGTATCACTGCGATGCATATCCGTGGGGTGTTGCAAAGGATTTCTGGTTTATGATGACTGACCAGGAGATACTCTATGTAGGCGGCGGACATGTGTTTAATAAGGATATCTATCCCGAACGCGCCACGCAGTCGGTGCAGCGCTGGGTACATCCTGCGACTTGTGTTGTGGACAAAGATTTCCCTTACAAGACATAAATATATGAGAAATCAGGCGAATAACGGAGATATTTGAAGAATTGTTAAGATTTTTTACTGCAAAGTCTTGACATTGCCGGAATGACCTAGTATTATAATCGGGCGCCCATGAGGGTGCCCGTATTTTTGTTTACTATTTATAAGGAGATCAGGACATATGAAGACATACGTTGCAACAGCTGCTACGGTTGACAGAAAATGGCTTTTGATCGATGCAGAAGGCAAGACACTGGGTCGCCTTGCAACAGAGGTCGCAAGACTTCTCCGCGGCAAGCACAAGCCCACATACACACCTTTCATCGATACAGGCGACTATGTAGTGGTCATTAACGCATCCAAGATGGTATTAACAGGTAAGAAGCTCGATCAGAAGTTCTACCGCTATCACACAGGATTCCCGGGAGGACTCAAGGAGACTTCTTACAGGAACCTCATGGCTAAGAACCCTGAGAAGGCTCTGGAACTCGCAGTTAAGGGAATGCTTCCCAAGAATTCCCTCGGCCGCCAGATGTTCAAGAAGCTTCACGTATACGCAGGTGCAGAGCATGAGCAGACAGCTCAGAAGCCTGAAGCTTACACATTCGAAGGTTAATGGAGGACAAGATAAATGGCTAAGAAATCCACAAAGGTTTACTACTATGGAACAGGCCGTCGTAAGGATGCAGTAGCACGCGTACGTCTTGTTCCCGGCACAGGTAAGATCACAATCAATGATAAGGATATCGACGAGTATTTCGGCCTTGATACATTGAAGCTTATCGTTCGTCAGCCCCTCGAGGCAACAGAGACAGCTGCTAAGTTTGATGTCATCGCCAGCGCTCAGGGCGGCGGAATCTCCGGCCAGGCAGGCGCTATCCGTCACGGTATCGCCAGAGCCCTCGTTGTTGCAGATGAAGAGGCATACAAGTCTACACTTAAGGCTGCAGGTTTCCTCACAAGAGATGCACGTATGAAGGAGCGTAAGAAGCCCGGTCTCAAGAAGGCTCGTAAGGCTTCACAGTTCAGTAAGCGTTGATCGTTTGTTGAACGGTTATTTGAGATTTATAGAGGACTGCCTTCGGGCAGTCCTTTTTTGGGTATGACGGGCTTTGCTTCGGATGGCAGATTGCAAAGAAAACAGCAGATCTGTTGACGTCCTAGTCCCGTTTTCAAGATGCCTGTTCTTTTGCCGCAATCGATATTGATGTATACTTATATGTCGTATCGGAGGGACATATTATGAGAAGAGCAGATAAGATATTAGCTTTTATGCTGGCAGGTGTCTTCGCGGCTTCGCTGACAGGTTGTCAGGAGCCGGCCGTTGTACCTGTAACCGAAGTATCGAAGAAGACTGTTGAGGTAAGGGACGCATATTCCGGTAAGGTCGATCTTCCGGAGTTTCCCGGGAGAGAATGCCATATTCCCGAAGTGATCATCAGTGACACGGACACGATGCCTGTCAACAGTGCCATCTACTCAGAGTATAAATACATGACCGAGCTGTATGCGAAGAATGATCCCAACGATTTTGAGTTCTATGAGAGCTGGGGCGACTCAACAGGTCTTGACTACGACTATTATATTGCTGACGACTTTGTGTCTTTGTGTGTTTACGGTTATTGTTTCAGCCGTCCTGAAGATCTCGGGTGTTATTCACTCGACAGGAAGATCTATAACGTATCGGTAGAGACCGGGCATCAGTTATCCAAGAACGAAATGCTCAGTATGCTCAACATGACCGAGTCCGGATTCCATGATCTGGTCCGGGAGAGCATCGCTGAAGGGTGGCCGACTGTTGTTAGTGATCTGATGTTGAATGACGCTGACACGCTGAAGACATGTTACGAGTCTAATATCAGCGATAAGTGTGTTGAGAAGGCTCAGCCTTTTGTCGATTCCAAAGGGATTATCCGGTTTGTATGTACGATTGTTGTCCCTGCAGGTTCGGGTGATATGTTGTTCTCGGCGCCCATAGGGATATATACCGGCAAGCCTGAGGACAGGACAACTGATGATACTACAGCAGTATCCGTTCAGGAACCTGAGGATCTCTACAGGGATTACATGCGTGAAGTCCTCATTCCGGAACTCGGACTGATCAGACTGGACAGGGAGACATTCAATGTTATTCCCGATCTTGCAAACAACACGTTATCCTATACGCCTGCGGAAGACTATATCGACGCTTCAGGGATCCTGTCCGCTGATGTCGATGACTATAACGGCGACGGAACAGATGATCTGATCGTCATATATCTGCGCAAAGAGTCAGCAGAAGGCCTCGATCTGATCTATACGAATTCCGACAGCATATACAGGACCTGCATCAGAGTCTTTACCACGCGTGACGGAGTGGTGACCATGACTGATGACTATACTGCTTTGGGTTATGAAGCAGTTACTTCGAGGTCTTCATTGATCTGTTCGCTCATGAACCAGGAAATGGACAATAAGAAATGCGAGATAATAAAGTGCACCGGCAGCGGTGATCCCATGCTCCAGATCTACAGCCAGGTATCGAGCGGACCTGCTTTCAGGTATGAGCAGGAGGTGACCTGGCCTATGGCTGTCGATAAGGACGGCAAGCTTTATATGACCTCGTATTACACATCATCCGGCAGCGGTACTAACTACGATGCTTCTGTCTATGAACTCTCTGGCGGCAAAGAGACACGGCATAATGACTACAGCACAGATAATACGATGCCGGTATTGCTCGATTTCCTTAAGCCTCTGGGCGTCGAATACGATACGGATAAGTTTGAGATCGTGAAGAATGATCACCAGATACTCCTTGGATCATTCTCATTTGATGTTGCGTTTACAGGTTCTGCTACGGATAAGTATGATATGACCCTGAAGTTTACAGACGGCGGCGCCCTCTCGTCCTCGATGAGATAGTTTGTTCTAAAATGTAATTATCATTTGACACAAATCTGTAATAAATCTATTATTAAAGGGTATTTTCTATTACGGGGGTGCTTATATGAGAATTCTTGAAGAGAGGATCCTTGAGGAAGGTCAGGTCTATCCCGGAGAAGTACTCAAAGTTGGAAGTTTTCTCAATCAGCAGATTGATACCGGGCTCATTACAGAGATGGGCAGGGAGATTGCATCCAAGTTCAAAGATGAAGGTGTTACCAAGATCCTGACGATAGAGACGAGCGGTATCGCTCTCGCTTTTGCGACTGCTCAGGCGCTTGGTGTGCCGATGATCTTTGCCAAGAAGCACAAATCGAATAATCTTGATCCCGTTCTTATCTCCACAAAGGTATTCTCGTATACTCACCAGTCGACTTATGACGTCGTTGTAAGCCGTGAATTCATTAATTCATCAGATAATATTCTCATCGTAGATGACTTTCTTGCCAAGGGCAATGCGATCATGGGCCTTCTCGAGATAATAGAGACAGCGGATGCCAATTGTGCAGGAGCGGCTGTGGCAATCGAGAAAGGGTTTCAGAACGGCGGCAAAAAGATCAGAGACATGGGGATAAAACTATTATCTTTGGCGATCATTGAATCTATGACAGAGGATTCATTGACCTTGTCAGTCAGGATTGATATTAATTATTTGGAGGCGTTGATATGAGGAAGTTACTATCACTTCTAACGGTATTTGCCATGGTTTTGGCATCGGTCTTTACGTTTGCAGGGTGTTCCGGGAATGATTCATCCGGAGGATCGGACGGCGATTTTATTGTAGGTGCAATATACATTAACAGCCAGAACGATACGGCCGGTTATACTTATGCACATCACAAGGGCATTACGAAAGCTATGCAGGATCTCGGAATGGATCCTTCCAAGCAGCTTAAGATCGTTGACAATGTTCCTGAGGACCAGACGGCAGTCGAGAATGCGATCGACCAGCTCGCAGGTCAGGGATGCAAGGTCATCTTCGGTATATCTTTCGGATATATCGATGCTTTTGAGAAGAAAGCAGGAGAGTATCCTGATATTGCTTTCTCGCATGCTACGGGATATAAGTCGAATGATACCAACTTCAACAATTATTTCGGAAGGATCTATCAGGCGAGATATCTGTCGGGTATTGCAGCAGGATACAAGTCACTGAAGCTCGGCAACAACAATGTCGGTTATGTATCGGCATGGGGCACGGAGTATGCGGAGACATGCTCGGGTATCAACGCTTTCGCGCTCGGTGTAAAGTCAGTTAACCCCGATGCAGTCATTCACGTTAACCAGATCTCCACATGGGGAGACCAGGAGAAGGAGAGGCAGGCTGCAGAAGTTCTCATCGATTCGTATAACTGCTGTGTTATCGCACAGCACTGCGACAGTGCACAGCCTCAGATCGTTGCTAACGAGAAGGGTGTATTCGGATGCGGATACAACTCGGATATGACGGAACAGGCTCCGAATGCTCATCTTACCGCACCCGTATGGAACTGGAATGTCTACTACAAACTTGCCATCGAGACAGTAATGGGCGGAAAGCAGCTCGTTCCTTCAGTCGGCAATTACTATGGCGGACTGTCTCAGGGCATGGTCGACATATCACCTCTGTCTGCTAACTGCGAGCCCGAGGCGGCAGAAGCGATTGCTCTTGCAAGAGAACTCATGACGAGCGGCGAGTGGGATGTATTCTCCGGTGTTAAGCTCACATTCTCGGGAGCTGCAGGATCTGTTGCCGTCAAGAAGACTGATGATGCATTGAAGACCAATGACGGAACCGTGATCGTTGAAACAGGCGGTGCTTCCGTTGATGACGGCGTGATACAGGGTTCGATGAACTACTATGTCGACGGTGTTGTGGCAGACTGACGGAAGCAGTTTACGGTGAAAGGTATGGCGGACAGCAATTTTGCCATTGAACTTAAGGGAATAACAAAGACTTTCGGCATAAAGAAAGCCAATCAGAACGTGAACCTGCAGCTCAGAAAGGGGGAGATATTAGCGCTCCTCGGCGAGAACGGTTCAGGCAAGACTACGCTTGTTAACATGCTGGCAGGTATCTATACGCCTGACAGAGGTTCGGTGTATGTTGACGGCAAGAGAGTTACCATATCATCACCTGAGGATTCGGCAAGACTCGGAATAGGAATGGTCCATCAGCATTTCAAGCTGGTGGATGCTTTCTCGTGTGCCGATAATATATGGATCGGCGTTAAGGATAAGGGTTTGCTTCTCAGAAAGGACAGATATAAGACGATCGAGGACATAGCCGACAAGTTCGGATTTGAGATCGATGCCAGGAAGAAAGTATCACTAATGTCCGTATCCGAGAAGCAGACGCTGGAGATCCTCAAAGTCCTGTATTACGGCGCCAAGGTCATCATCCTGGATGAGCCTACTGCGGTGCTGACTATTCAGGAGACGAGGAAGCTCTTTGATGTGCTGCTCAAGATGAAGGCGTCAGGTCACTCAATAATAATAATTACGCATAAACTCAATGAGGTCATGGAGATATCAGACCGCGTAATGATCATGCGCAAAGGAGAGTATATAGATACTGTAGAGACATCCAAGACAAACGAGAAGCAGCTGACCGAACTTATGGTCGGACGCAAGATCGATCTTAACATAGAACGCGCTGAGCTTAAGAAGACCAAGCCGCTCCTTGAGATCAGAGGACTGACCGTTAAGGGTGATGAGGGCAACACGGCAGTTGATAATCTGCAGTTCTATATACGCGGCGGAGAGATCCTCGGCGTGGCCGGTATTGCCGGTTCAGGCCAGAAGGAACTGTGCGAAGCTATAGCGGGACTCCGCCACATCGAGCATGGTACGATAATACATAACGGCAGGAATATTGCAGGCTTGAGCGCCAAGGCCATCTATGATCAGGGTATCGCCTTCTCATTCATTCCCGAGGACAGACTCGGAATGGGTCTTGCTCCTTCCATGAGCATCACGGACAACGTTATCCTCAAGAAATACGGTAAGGGCAAAGGCCCATTCGTGGACCGCAAGGCCGGCAGGGAGGAAGCAGCGGAGATCGTCAGGAGATACGAAGTCGTCACCCCTTCGATCGATACGCCTGTCCGTCAGCTGTCCGGGGGCAATGTCCAGAAAGTCCTGCTGGGGCGCGAGATAAATGCTTCGCCTAATGTTCTTATCACGGCATATGCGGTGCGCGGCCTTGACATCAACTCATCTTATATGGTCTACGATACGATCAATGAACAGAAGAAGAAGGGTGTAGGTGTTCTTTTTGTAGGCGAGGACCTCGATGTCATGATGGCTCTGTGTGACAAGATAATGGTAATGTATCACGGAAGACTCATGGGTGTCGTTCACGCCGCCAAGACTAACAAGGAAGAACTCGGTATGATGATGACAGGTGCACTTGACCTGACGGAGGCAAATGAGAACAAGCCTGCCGGTATCGCGCGCGACTCCGCGCTTACGATGGAGGAGTGGGAGAAAGAATCTTCAGAGGAGGCGGTGTCCGATGAATAAGCTGCATCTCATAAGAAGAACCGGCAATACGCTCAGAAGAAGGATACTCTATTATGTCACAGCCGTTCTGGTATCGCTTTGCATAGGTGCGGTTCTCCTGGTGTCACTGGGGATCAATCCTCTCGAGTACTATAAGAGTATCCTGTCGATAGGTCTTATCGGCAACAAATATCCGTCCAAGATCATAGAAGGTTTCCTCAAAGTCTTTGTTCCGCTCCTGATGGTATCAATGGCTCTGGCATTGTCATTCAAGATGCGCTTCTGGAATATTGGCGGTGAGGGCGAGTTCCTGATAGGGGCATTCTGTGCAACAGCGGTTGCATTCAACTGCGGTGACATGCCGCGCCCTGTTGTACTGCTGCTGATGTGCCTTGCAGCCATCATCTCAAGCGGCGTGATCGGCATTCTTGTGGCACTTCTTAAATGCAGGTTCAATACTAACGAGACATTGATCACGCTGATGCTCAACTACATCGTTTTGTATTTTGTTGATTTCTTCGGTAAGACAAAGGCCCCCTGGAATTACTTTCTCAAGGAGGATTCGGAGAGGCCGATGTTCAAACAGTTCCCTGACAACGCGGCGATGCCGGGGATAAAGATAGGCAACTTCAATCTTCTGTATTCAGTCATCATAACAGTGATACTTACGGTCATCATATATATCTATCTCAAATACACCAAGCACGGGTATGAGATCGCCGTTGTCGGAGACAGCATAGACACTGCCAGATATGCGGGCATCAAGGTCAACAAGGTCATATTGAGGACGATGTTCATGTCGGCCTCGCTCATAGGTCTTGCCGGTGCTTTTGCCGCATCCACCGCTTCTACAATATCGACTTCGATTACTAATAATGCCGGATGGACGGGCATCGTCGTTGCATGGCTGTCAAAGCTGTCGATACCGGGGATACTCATAACCAGCTTCCTTATATCGATCCTTCAGTACGGTTGTCAGGCGGCGTCCATGGCATATCCTGCCATTGACCATAATTTCGCGGATCTCCTGCAGGGAATCATTCTGTTCTGCGTCCTTGTAAGCGACTTCCTTGTCACGTTCAAGATCGCAAGAAGACAGGAGGTGGCGCAATGACAACTGCCAATGATGTTCTCATTCTGTTCATCTTCAGCGTTATCGTCTACAGCATTCCGCTTCTGTACGGAACGGTAGGTGAGATAATGGTCGAGAAGTCAGGAAGCCTTAATCTTGGTGTTGAGGGAACAATGGCTATCGGTGCTGTCACCGGCTACGTTCTCGGATGCAGAGCCGATTCATTCATTGTGGCACTCCTGGTGGCATTCATTGCGTCTGCACTTGTCGGTGCGCTGTTCGCATTCCTGACTGTCACACTGCAGGCCAATCAGAATGTCACAGGTCTTACCATCACTACATTCGGTGTTGCACTCTACTTCTTCATCGGAAACGGGATCGGGGACAAGTGGCCGCAGATAAAGGATCATCCTTCAATGGCAGGTGGGTTCGGTGTCATTGAGATACCTGTGCTGTCTGATATCCCGTTCATCGGCAAAATACTGTTCTCCCATAATTTCATGGTGTATCTCGCAGTGGCGATCGCAATAATCTGCTGGTTCTATCTCAACAAGACAGTGCCCGGACTGAAGCTCCGCGCCATCGGTGAGAATCCCGGCGCTGCCGATTCGCTCGGTGTCAAGGTGTCGTTGATGAAATACATTCACATCATGGCAGGCTCCGGTATCATGGGACTGGGCGGCCTGTATATGGGCCTTAACATGGGAGGGACGTTTGAAGGTAGCAACTGCTGGATCAACGGCTACGGATGGATCGCGATCGCACTCGTTATCTTCGTTAACTGGAATCCGGCATTCGCCGTTATCGGCACATTTGTCTTCGGCTTCTTCAATACGCTGAGCGTATATAACGGCGTGCTTGCCAAGACATTCCCGTCTGTGCTGGGATGGCTTACTAATATACCGGATCAGTTCTTCTCGGCATTGCCTTTTATCGTGACGCTGCTCGTGCTTGTCATTGATTCAATGCGTCGAAATAAGAGCTCCGGACAGCCGGCTGCTATAGGGCGTAATTACTACCGCGAAGACAGGTAACTGCAGGACATTCCGCTTATATGATCAGCCTATGTGCCGGCTGGTAAGTCAGTTGTGTTCACTCAATCAAACACCTCAACAGGACTTATTATGCCAAGCTTCTTGCATGTATCGTCAAGCATGTCGGCACAATCTGATGAAGTTCCCATGTCTATCGCTACATAATACATAACACATTTGCCGTCAAGATATGATCCGGCGTACATTGACACACTGTTCTCTCCCAGAAGGTCTCTGTATTCATCCTTTATCTTGTATTCGGTCACATAGTAGTCAATGCCGTCTTCCGTGCCGTCTTCGCCGGCGATGTCAAAGTAGTTGGCATCAGAACCGCTGCGGTCGGAATGCTGTTCCAGCGAACTGACCTGAGTGTCATAATAATCTTCAGCATCATCTTCATCGTCAAAAGAGTAGGATATTATGCAGAAGAGGGATGCCTGTGATCCCTTGCTGACATTTCCGACAAAATAATATGACATCTCTTCCATTGACCTCTTGTATATCATACTATCAGTCCCTGACAGTGATGAGGAATCATTGATCAGCTTCTTGATATCCTTGCCGGTTGCAGTAACTACAACGCCGTTCTCCAGTTCTTCTATAGCACTGCTCTTCTTGTCATTCATGTCGTGCATTAGCTCAGTAAAATCATCGACGTTATCATATTCTATCGCATCTGCATCCGCTGCAACCGAACGGATCGCTTCGGGAGTGATGCCTTTGGAACCGGAGCAGCCTGCAACGGACAGTGTCATTGAAGCTATAAGTGCCGCTGAAATAATCTTACTAAACGCTCTCATATTGTTCCTCCTCCGCCGGTCTTATTACAGTATCTCATCCAGGGTGAATATGCCCATTGTATCCAGAATCATATTTGCCGTCCTGTATCCCTTCTTCCCGGCCATGTCTATGATGAGGAAGGTGGTGACACAGTCTCTGTCGAGAAGAATAACGGCGTATGATTTCATCGGCATTTCAGGTACTTGACTCATGTTCAGCTGATAAATGAAATAATCGATTCCGCTATTGTTGCCGTCAGATATCTTACTGTCCATTCCCCAATTCTGACCATCCAGCAATTCGTCGGCATCATCGGCGTGTTCCGTCTGGAAATCGTAATAGGACTCAGCTTCCGATTTGGAATCGAATTTAAATGACGTTGCGTAACAATAAGAGATTCCGGCATCACCCACAGCCATTGATGAATATGAGGTCATCTCAGTCATGGAACCGTAATCGTCATAAGTCAGTTCGCCCGGATTCCAATCCTTGTCACTTACTTCATTGAAAGAATCTATGAGCAGGTTCAGTTCGGTCACCGAATTCTTCTCGGCCTTGTTCAGGATATCTTCTATTTCACTGCCGGACACGGTGCAGAAATAACCGTCCTCAAGCTTTTTTGTGACATCTGAAATATCGCCGTAAAGAGATGAAAGGTCAGACTGCTTCTTGATGTAAGAATCGTAATCACATTCCTCTGCACCCAGTTCCTCACAGGCAGAGGCAAGATTGGCGGGGGTGGCTTTGGCCTGCCCGAAGCATCCTGTGACGGCAAAGGCCATTACGGCGGACATGGAAAGTGCGGCAGTTCGGAGCATCAGTCTCATATTACCCTCCTAAAAATCTCGAAATAATCTTCATAATGAAGCACGTTTATGAGAAAATCATATCAAAAGAATTATAACATTTTCGAGGGAACATTGATAATGATCAAAGCCGATAATCTCAACATGGTATATGGAAGCGGAACGAAAGCAGCAACGGATGTGACTTTCGAGATCGGGGCAGGTGAGATAGTGGGGTTTGCAGGTCCTAACGGAGCAGGGAAGACCACTGTCCTTAAGATGATTACGGGAGTGCTTAAGCCCACATCGGGCAGTGCGTCCGTAGCAGGGTATGACATTATAGAACAGCCTATGGAGGCCAAGAGGAGCTTTGCATATATCTCGGATAATCCGGATGTATTGCTCCAGCTGACAGGTGCGGAATACATTAATTTTATTGCGGATATCTACGGCATCGCTGAATCAGACAGGAAGGAGCGGGTAGATAAGCTGGCGGCAAGATTCAGCGTTACAGACAAGCTGGGTATCCAGATGCGTGAGTATTCACACGGTATGCGCCAGAAGATGATGATAATAGCTGCGCTCGTGCATGAGCCCAAGATCTGGATACTTGATGAACCGATGACGGGTCTGGATCCGGCGGCTTCCTACGAATTGAAGCAGCTCATGAAAGAACATGCGGCCAAGGGCAATTCGGTGCTTTTCTCAACGCATGTTCTTGAGGTGGCAGAGAAGCTCTGCGACAGGATAATCATCATCGACCGGGGCACGATAGTCTATGACGGCACGGTTGACGGCCTGCTTGCAGCGCATCCGGGAATGGACCTCGAGGAGATATTTGTTACGCTTACATCGGGAGATATCGATGAGAACGGTTAAGACACTGACAAAGGCTCTTGGTGCGAACCTTGAGATGCCTAAGCCCGGACAGAAGAGCAAGGCGAGGGCATACGGTATATTCGGTATGATCGCTTTTGCGGGGATCATGATACCGTCTGCCGTAATGGTGGGGTACATCACGTATCTGTTGTCTAACCTGCTGATGTTTTTCGGGCAGAGAAGTTATGCGCTGATATCAATGATCCACATTATATCGGCTTTCACGATGATATTCTGTCTGCCTGTCATGTTCAATGTGCTCTACTTTGTAAAGGATCTGGCGTATTTTGCAGTGCTGCCGATAAGGCCGGTGGATCTTTACAGAGCCAAGTTCCGGCATACTTTCAGAACCGAGAATTCCATGACGGCTTTTGTACTGCTGACGATGTTCGCAGGGTGGTATAAGGCCTTATACGATAACTTCGGGATAAGAGAGATTACAGATCCGGTTACGATCATATCATCTGTGACGGGACTTTTTCTCATACCTGCTCTTCCGCTTATTTACTGCTCGATCATCTCAACGGTGCTGATGGGGGTGCTGAGGCGTGTGAAGAGGATAAGTGTTTTTTACTATTCATCGACTGTGTTGTTTGTTATGTTCGCAGCTGTGTTCCTCATGTCTTTCAGAGGGCAGGGAGGGACGAATATAGAGAAATACGTGGATATGCTCGTGGCCGGCAATAACAGCTTCAACGACCTTTGCGACATCATATTTTTCACGACTCCGATGATATGCAGAGCTATGAGTGAGAAGAGTATCCTATGGCTGATCATTCCGGTGGTGTCGACTGCAGTCCTGTACATGATAATGCTTGTCTGCGCCCGCTTCATGTACCGTGAGGGATTATACACGGCCATGGCTCTCGGAGGCAGCAAGCGCCGTTCCCGCAGCAGAAGTTTTGTTCCGAAGAAGCACGGTGTTTTTGCAGCTCTGCTCCGCAAGGAGATGGCCGTTCTGTTCAGAACGATGTCGTACCGTACCAACTGTGTTTATGCGAATCTGATATGGCCGATACTGTCAGTGGTATTCTTCGTGCTGTCGAAGAAGAACGTCAACATCTTAAGGTTTACAGCACTGTACCGGAGCGGTCAGGCGAGGACATCCGTTCTTGTGCTTATTGTTGTGCTTGGCATCTCCTTCATTGCGGCAGGGCTCAATTCCATCGCATCCACATCCTTCACCAGGGAAGGTCTTCATTTCGACATGATCAAGTGTATTCCCGTCCGGCTCTCCCGGATCGTATTTGCCAAGGCTTCTGCCAACATTATACTTACTTATATCCCGCTGTCGCTGGCGATAGGTTTTGCCGCTTATTCGCTCAAGGCAAGTCTGTTCTATGTTACCGTGTATCTGCTGCTTGCGTTGCTGTGCGTGATAATATCCACGATAGTAGGGATCTGCATGGATTCGATAACACCTTATACAGTGTGGGCAGATGAAGCAACTGCCCTCCGCGGCAACATGAACTGCTTCTTCAATCTCGCTGCCGGATTGCTGATCGCAGCTGCTGTCTGCGGAGGGACTTACGGACTATACTTATTGACGGGAAGCGCTGCAGTATGCCTCTATGTGCTCACTCCTTTTCTTGCGGTCTTAACTATCGCCGGCACCTTGTTCGGACTCAGATTCGTGGCACGCAATATCGATTCACTGTAGGCTTTACTCTGCCTCGCGGCTCCCGTAGTCTTCCTCGATCGATCTCTTCCATCCGCGCGAAAGCTTAATGTTTTTGCGCACTGCACTCACTGCCCCGCATACCGCATCATAATTGACGGCGCTTCCTCTGCTGTCATTGTGAAATCTCACCGCACGGTCCTCGGTAATTCCGATCTCTTCAGCCGCACCGACTGCATCGATATTGGCTCCGAGGAACAGGAATTCCCATCCGTCCGCCTTCTTCTCTTCAACCATCTTTCTGACCTTGTCTGCACTGTACTTGTGGCTGGCGTTCTCCATCCCGTCCGTAGTGATCACGAACATCGTGTGTGCGGGGATATCTTCCTTGCGTATGTATTTATGTATCTTGCTTATGTGCTTTATGGCACCGCCGACTGCGTCCAGGAGTGCCGTGCATCCGCCCACGACGTAATCCTTCTCTGTCATCTCCGGAACTTCCGTTAACGGTATCCTGTCATGGATCACTTCACTCTGATTCGCGAAAAGCACAGTAGATACAACCGCGCTGCCTTCCTCTTTCTTTTGCCTGGTGATCATTGAGTTGAAACCGCCTATTGTATCACTCTCCATTCCTCCCATCGAACCGCTCCTGTCGAGAATAAAAACGAGTTCTGTTAAGTTTGTCATTGCTTTGTCCTCCTTATGTTTGGTTTATGACCTGATTATAGGAGGTAATGGACAGGGAGTGGTCGCATGTGAAGCGACAAATCATGGGGGACATATACAACAGGCAGATCTATGCCAGCAGTGTCTGATCAAAAGCGAACAGCGCTTCATTTATCTCAAACACATCATAGTTTCCGTTCTCAATGAAGTACTCGATAATGATATCAAATTTGTTGGAGCGGGAGAGTGCAAAACCTGCCTTCATGAGGAGTTCGCGCGTCTCGGCAAGATCAAGTCTCAGGGCTACGGCGAATGCAATGACGGTGGGTTTGCTCGGTCTGTAATCCACGTCGCTTCTTATCTTGGAGAAGAGCTTACGGTCAATGTTGGCACGCTTGTAACACTCGACGTCAGTCATCCCGGATTCATCTATCTTGCGCAAGAGCATGGAAGAGAAGCTCTCGTCAATCTCATTTATCCTCTGATCGAGACTGCTGTCAACAGCAGCACCGCATGCCCGGAGCGGAACATCTGCAAGTGATTCCTCTGCCGCTGTTGAATCATTACGCGGGGCTGATCTTTTCTCAAAGATACCTGAAAGAAATGATCCGGCTTTTTTGGGCGTGCCGGACATTGCGGATCCGGCAGCATAAGCCGCATCTGACAAGACGTTTGTTCTGTCGATGCGCAGTGACAGATCGCTGAATATCTTCCTGTCGATTGTATAGGCATTCCTGTCGAAGATAACGATATAGACAAGCATGTCGTCACCGGTCAGGAGGAAATCCTTTATCTCACTGACGGCAACAGAGAGTGCCTGATCTTTGGGATAACCGTACGCACCTGACGATATCAGCGGGAATGCCAAAGAGCTTAATCCTTTGGAAGATGCGATCTCAAGTGATCTCCTGTAGCATGACCTCAGGAGCATCTCCTCGTTGTGCGAACCTCCGTTCCAGACCGGTCCCACTGTATGGATGACATATCTGCAGGGAAGAGCACCGGCGGAAGTTATCTTGGCTTCTCCCGTATCACATCCGTTAAGTGTGCGGCACTCTGCAAGAAGCGAAGGACCTGCCGCGCGGTGTATCGCACCGTCGACACCGCCGCCGCCAAGCAAAGAATTATTGGCGGCGTTAACTATGGCGTCGACATGCATTGTTGTTATGTTATCCTGAACGATCAGAAGAGGCATGTCACACGTCCGATATCAGATGGAGATCAAAATCTTCGCAGATGCCGTCAACGATATCAAGACCCTTTGTATTGTTGTAGCCGTAGGCAACTATGAGCATTACCGTCTTGCCATCACGGTACACTCCGACACCGGCGCTGTTATCATTATCAACTATCGTCATTACCGAATAGCTGATGCCTTCTTCTTCCCCTTCGTCATTTTTTGCTGATTTATTGGATGCTTTAGGCTGGATCCCTTCATGAATATCATCGAAATAATCTTCCGCATCCTCCTCATCTTCAAACACGACAGAATAAACATATTCGATATGACCGTCGTCATCTGATTTGATCTTGCCCGTACAGTAAACTGCTGCTTCTGTCATATCATCATCATAGAAATTATCGATGATCGGAAGAATACAGATGCTCTTTTTGCTAAGGACAGTCTTGATATCTTTGCCTTCAAGCCTGATAACAGCTCCATCCTCAACATTTGCCGACACAGCGTCTGATTTGATATCGTCAAGAAATGAGGAGAATTTCCTGGCACTGTCATAGACCTCGGCTTCTTTATCTTCAGCATATGACACCAATTTATCCGGTGAGAGTCTGCTGCCGCCGAAGCATCCTGTCAATGAGACGGACATGGATATGCAGAGAAGTGTGGAAATTATTTTTGCTGATCTCATCTTAACCTCCGGTCAATCGTCGAAATCAATGTCATAATCATCATCGTCGATGTCGTAGTCATCGTCATCATCGTCATCATCGTCATCATCATTAATTTCCCGGCTCTCCGCCATCGGCAGACCGAGTCCGTCACACATATCATATATCTCATCAAGTCCCTTATTTGACATCTGCGCGATAATGAGAACGTTGCTGCCGTCGGTATAAACGGCCATTCCGATATGTTCCCCGTTATAGGAGGCAGCGGCAGTCGAGTATTCGATCCCTCCGTCCTCTCCTTCATCTATCTCAGCACCGAAAGAACTGTACATTGATATCTGACTTGCGTATTTATCGTAGTAATCCTCCGCATCATCTTCATTCTCAAATGAAGCGGCAACTGCCGTTATCTGGTTGTTGGAAGAAGGTCTCTTGAGGTAGAGAGTTATCTCATCCATGTCATCATTGGCGAACTCGTTGAAAGCACTCATATCTCCGCCCTTCTCATCGATCAGATCCATAAGATCATCAACATTCAGCTTCATGACCAATCCGTTATCCTCGGTCTCTTCCTCGATGTCATCGTCTTCGAAAGCGTCTTCAATATCGTCAATACTGTCAAATGCGACTGCTCCGTCAGATTTTGCATAAGAGTAAAGCGCGTCAGGTGTAATACTGCCTTTGCCGGAACATCCTGCTATTGATAACATTAATGCGCCGCAAAGGACTGCTGACAATACTTTTTTGCTCATAAAAAGCCTCCTGTTTATGGATTTTAGCGAATGATACAATTATAATACTTTTGTTTATAAAAATCTTTATTTTTCGCGGGGCAGAGACAAACTGATGTATTGCAACAATATACTGGAAGCTATAGGGAATACGCCTTTGGTAAGGCTGAACAGACTGACTGATGAAGACAGTGCCGAGGTGCTTGTCAAGTTCGAAGCGACGAATATCGGCGGCTCGATCAAGACGAGAACGGCATATAACATGATACTGGCAGCGGAGGAAGAGGGGCTTATCGGCACTGATTCCATAATCGTTGAACCCACATCCGGTAATCAGGGGATAGGACTGGCTCTTGTAGGTGCCGTCAGGGGATACAGGACAATAATAATCATGCCGGATTCCGTCAGTGAGGAGCGCCGCAAACTCGTGCGCCACTATGGAGCCGAAGTCAAGCTTATACATGATTACGGTGATATCGGGCAGTGCATAGACGAGTGCCTTAAGGCGGCACTGAGGATGAAGGAGAAGAATCCGAAGGTTTTTGTTCCGCAGCAGTTTGCGAATATTAATAATGTGCTTGCCCATAAGAAGTCTACTGTCGCGGAGATATTTGAAGATCTCGGCGGACGCGTGGTTGACGGCTTCTGTTCAGGCATCGGTACGGGAGGAACGCTCACCGGGATTGGCGAGGAACTTAAGTCCAGATTCCCGGGTATCGAGATTTGGGCAGTGGAGCCGGAGAATGCCGCGATCCTGGCAGGCGGCACCATAGGCACCCATTTGCAGATGGGTATCGGTGACGGTATTATCCCTGAGATATTCAACAGGGACATCTATGATGATGTGTGCATCATAACTGACAAAGAGGCGATCGACATGTCCAAACGCCTGGCCAAGGAGGAAGGCCTGATGTGCGGTATATCCAGCGGTACGAATGTTGCTGCCGCCCTCAAGATGGCAAAGCAGCTGGGTCCCGGCAAGACTGTCCTGACAGTGCTTCCGGATACTGCCGAGAGATATTTCTCGACACCATTGTTCGGAGAGTGATAAATGACAGCAAAAGAACGCAGTAAGGTCTTATTTGGGATAGTCCCCGTTGCCGTTCTCATCGCCGCGATCGTGGCAGTCTGCTATATGGCGGCAATAAAGTTCGGTAACGATGTTCCGGAGACTCCTGCCGGATCTTCGGCTGTTCCTGAGAATAATACTCCTCAGGTGACGCTGATGATCTACATGATCGGTTCGGATCTGGAATCCAAGAGTGCTTCGGCAACGACTGACCTGGAGGAGATGGCAGGCAGCGGCATAGACACATCGATGGTCAACCTGCTTGTTCTGTCGGGCGGAAGCGAGAAATGGCATAACGGTCTGCCGCCGGATGAGATAACTTTGCAGATAATGACAAGTGACGGATTCAGAAAGCTTGATTATACGGACACCGGATCTATGGGTGATTCCGGATGTCTTCAGAGATTCCTTGATTATTCATATGCCAATTACAAGACGGATAAGTTTGATCTGATCCTCTGGGATCACGGCAACGGACCTCTGATCGGATATGGCAAGGATACGCTCAACAACAATGATTCCCTGACGCTTAATGAGATGAAGACTGCTCTTGAAGGATCCGTGTTCGGGCAGGATAATAAGCTCGGCTTTATAGGTTTTGATGCTTGCCTGATGGCATCGGCAGAGCTGGTGCTGACACTTGATGATTTTGCAGGTTATCTTGTGGCCTCCCAGGAGATAGAGCCGGTGTTCGGCTGGAATTATTCATTCCTCAAGGACTGCGGCAAAGTGTCTGACGAGGAGCTCGCAAAGGAGATCGCAGACTGCTATAAGAAGTACAGCGAAGAGTATTTCGCGGATAAGGAGTTCATGAGGTCTCCGGTCACGATGTCGGTGACGGATCTTACCAAAGCCGGTGAGCTTGAGAAGTCGATAGATGAGTTCTTTGCCGTTGTATCTAAGGATGTAAGCGGCCATTATGCCGAGCTTGCCAAAGCGCGTACGGAGATCAAGTCGCCGGGACGCGGAAGCACCGGGTCGGAGTATGATTTCGTTGATCTCATGTCCATGGCGGATGCGATGTCGGAGGACTACAAGGATCAGGCTGCAAAGATCAAAGAAGCACTCGCCGATGCAGTGGTTTACAATGTAGCCAGTGAAGAGGATTATTGCGGACTGAGTTTCTATTACCCGTTCTACAATAAGAACTATTACAGGAACTCCTGGCACGATGAATATGTCAAGCTCGGACTGTTCAGCGATTACACCGGTTACCTGGCGAGGTTCGATCAGATCTGGCTGGGCTCTGATTATTCCGATTATTTTGAGACGTTTAACAGCATCGAAGCAGGAAGTGAGCTCAATTCATTTACGCTTCAGCTGACGCCGGAACAGCAGCAGTATTATCTCGGGAGCGGCTATTACATAATGCGCAAGTTCATCGATCCCGACGACGGACATGAGGAGTACAGCGCCGTGTACTACAGTTCCGTTACTGATTATGATGACGGAGTAATTACAGCTGATTACAACGGCAAGGCGCTGTTCTTCGTAACTGATTACGGTGAGAAAGTCATACCGCTTGTCAAGCAGACTGACTACAATGACGGCGTGTCGGAATTCTTCTCGTATTTCACGCTGTGCAACAATGATTTCGGGACAGGTGCGGAAGACTCCTACATATCCTGCGAGATGCATTTCAGCTATGACGGCAACGAGGATAAGGTGGCAATTGACGGTATCTACGAGATCGATGATTCGGAACTGTCATCGGGTAAGAGAACACCTGTTGACCCTAAGGACTGGGTTTACTACAGGATCTCTCATCTTCCGAGCAAGATCCTGACCAGAAATGACAACGGCACCATCAAGGATTATTTCGAATGGGATAAAGGCAACTGGATGATGTGGAATGAACTGGCTACCGCAGATAATGTCAGGCCTTCCTATGAGACACTTTACAACGACGGTTCAGAGTATTTCATAATGTTCGACATCGGAGATGTTCAGGGCGGAAGATACTGCTCGGAGATGTTCCCGATCATTTTGTCGGATGACCCCGGTGTCAGTGAGGCTGACATTAATGATTTCACCTGGGGCAATGACGGGGTCGAAGTCTTTGATGACAAGGGCATAAAGGTATCCCTCAAGTATTCGCTTGCACCTGACGGCAAGGTTTATCTCTATCTCGGATCCGAGAGAGATCAGAAGCAGGATTACAGCGTATCACTTGCGAACGTTACGATAAACGGCAGATCCGAAGTAGACAGAACGTTTTACTTTATCAAGGGCGAACCTGAATGGAAGACGGTATATGACCTCACGGACATCCTCAAGGATGGTACAAACAAAATCGAATTCATGCTCGAAGTAAAGGAAAGCCAATCGCGCGCCACGATAGCAAGGCAGCCGGTCAGAGTGACCATCCCGGATACTGCGCCTGAGCCCGCTGCCATGATCAGTCCGGTGATGGGGGCAAGTGCAGAGGAACAGACTGTTTACAGTGATGACGATCTCGAGATCAGCCTTAAGTATCTCGGATATTACGCCGGTACAGACGGATTGTTCTACAGCAATAACATGACTGTCGAGCTTGATGTGAAGAACAAGACCGGAAGCGCAGCGGAATATAATTTTGAAGGCATCATCGTTAACGGCATCTACATTCAGAGCAAGGGCGATGAGATGACCGTTAAGCCGGGCAAGGTATGTTCTGACAAGATCGATATATCTGACAGTACCATCGGAAGCGCAGGTCTTAAATGGGGAGCGATCTACTGGAATGACGATGATAAACTGCCTCATATAGATAAGATAGAGTCCCTGTCACTGGTGGTCAGGATGAACGATACGATCTATATCTGTGAACCCAAGCTTAAGGAACACGCGACGGATGTTGCCCCTGTGATAGGAGATGATATACTATACGAGGATGACACGATCAAGGTGGTTGTTGCCCCGGGCGGCAAGACGAACAAAGGCGATAATATTGTAAATCTGTTCAATTTGTGGATAATTAATAAGACGGACAGATACAGAGTATTCAAGGTCTGCGAATCAGATGATTCCACAGTTCTGAACTTCGGTGATATCGTGGAGATACCCGGAGGTTACGCTGTAACAAGCGTCATAGTAGACTCGGGTGATCTTGGCGGTAAGTGGCCTTTGTATTACATTACCACTGTTGATGGGACTTACAGGTCGTCTGATTTTGAATTGAGATATTGATTGACGGGAGGGTTGGAGATGAAAAGAACAATTGCATCTAAGTTCCTGGCAGCATTACTGTCAGTTACCGTGTGCGCAGGTCTTGCCTCATGTGCGGGAACGGACGCATCTGAAGCATCGATCTCGACGGGAGTTGAAGAAGGACGTAAAGGTGAGGTGGCACCTTCCGATGTGCCGTCTGATGTTCCGACTAACAGTTCGGAGTATTCCAAGTCCAAGGTATCGCACGACGAGATGACGGGAGTTAATTACGTAATGATCTACGATCCCTACATCTACGATGAGGGCAACAAGAACGATCTCAGCACGGGTCTTTCCACAGGCAAGCTCGACGGTCAGATAGTGACAGGCCAGAGCCGTGCGGGGGATGACAATCCCGAGGAACTCGGACTCCATGATATGATCTCACAGTCAGATATCAACGGCGGTCTTGAGGGGATCAATGTTAACTATGACGGAAGCCGTGCATCAGGATTTGATCCTGTATACAGGATCGGTGACAAGCACACATTCTATCACTATGACAAGGACCTCAGGAACAGGGAGGAAGGCAAATTCAAGTGTGTCTACGAAGGCGACCACTGCTATATCTGGAGCCTTGATGATTCCATTGGCAAGAGTGATGCGGAAGCTTTAGGAAACGAATTCGATAATGTCATCTACGATAAGGATGTGCAGTGCTTCGGAACTCCCCGCTTTGTTGAGAACGGAGGAAAGGTCAACATCCTTTTCTACGAGATGAGAAGAGATCTCGGCGGGTTCTTTGCGATGGTCGATATCTATTCATCGGCTGAGGTCACGAAGAGCGATATAAGCAGATATGGTCTTAACACAGATCATGCGATCATCAATGTCAATTCCACGAGAGTGAAGACGGATCCGGATTTTGTTAAGTCCACACTGTCACACGAGTTCCAGCATCTGATCTGCGCATCTGATTCATTCAAGGCACCCGGAACGCCATTCATGCGCACATGGCTGAATGAGTCGATGTCTGCTTTCGCGGAGGATTATGTATATGACGGAATAAAGGTGAAGGAGCATTACAACATCCTTTATTATCTCAGCGACAGATTCCGCAAGGGTCAGTCACTCTATAATTTCTCTATTGAGAATGACCAGTATATCGGTGCATACGGAACGGTGTACCTCTTCGCCGAATATCTTGAGAAGCATGCGGGGAAGGAAGTGTTCAGCAACATTCACCGCTACTGGGCGGACAAGGGATATCCGCAGCTGACCGAGTCGGAAGCACTGTATTACAGCGTGCCCGAATCATTCCGCAACGAGATAGCCGGCAAGTATGATTTTTCTGCCGAGGTGTCAGGCAAGATCGGAAATGAGTACGACCAGTGGATGAGCAAGCTCACTCTGGATTTCTTCATTGAGACAACAAAGCCTGATCTTGCACGTCTCAAGAGCAGTGAACAGAAGTATATCTATTCAATGCTGTATGATGAGGTCAATCCTGCAACTATCGAAGGCGGCGGAAGGATAATCGTTGCTACCGAGAACGGTACATTCAAGGTCCCCGATGATGCAGACAAAGGTCTGATATATGTCGGCTTTGACAAGGACTTCAACGTGGTAGGTATCAACTGACATGTCCAAGGTTTACGGTCGGGACTGAGAGGGTAATATATGTCTGAACTGCTGTGCAAGATCAATTCGCTGGCTATCTTTAAGGGCGTAAGTGAGTCCGAGCCGCTGAGGAGCCTTCGGGAGTTCCTTAAGATCGCTGATGATGTATCAGAGACCAGATACAATGTACTCGAGAAGTACACGGCTTTCGTAAAGGCGCTCTACAGTATCAGACAGGACGGGGACCTTGCAGCTGCAATCTGGAATTCACTGAAGTATGACGATAATCCGCTGCTTGCCGCATATGTCAAGGCGGAATCGGCGAGGATAAGAGGCAAAGAACCGTTGAAGATAAGTGCCTTGTTGAAGTCAACCTCGGATAAGGAGCTTGAGCTTCTTAACGAGATATCACTTATCTCATATGCGGATGTTGAGAAGATGCTCGCCTATGACGGGTATGTAGCCCAGTTCAAGACAACGGGGATCGACATCAAGGACAAATACATGAAGATGCTCGAGAACATCACCAGGAGCGGCTACGGGATGTATGCCGACAACGCGGTGTTCAGGACGGAGGGGAGCGAACTCATTCCGGTTAAGTATCCGGATAAAGTCCGGGCTGAGGGGCTGTTTGGCTATGAGTCCGAGCGCAGCAAAGTAATAGAGAACACAAAGGAATTCGTGAAGGGACAGCCGTATGCGGATATACTTCTGTACGGCGAGTCGGGAACAGGGAAGACTGCAACTGTCAGGGCTATAGCGAGGATGTTCGCGCAGTATGGTGTAAGGCTCGTCTCGGTAGGCAAGAATGAGATGATGAACCTGATCCCGCTGATCGAGAGATTATCGACGGTGCCCATGCGGTTCATACTGCTCCTTGATGACATCATCGAGGATGTCTCGCTTCTTGAGAGTGCAATAACGAGTGCCAGGCAGAATATAGCGATCTATGCCACGAGCAGTAATACCCAGACGAATCTTACCGGTTTGTTCGGCATGAACATATTCCTCGACAGGCCTGATAAGGCGGAGTATCTGAGGATCGCACATAAGATATGCGAAGCGAGGGGAATAAGGATCGGGGACGAGGAGTCTTTCGAGGTTGAAGCAGAGAAGCTTGCATCGATCGAAGGAGGCAGATCCGCCCGCAGCGCACGCAGGTTCGTGGATCTGATGGGAAGATAATGACATTAGTCCGTGATATGACAAAGGGGAATATCTTTGGTCATATCATACTGTATGCCGTTCCCATGATACTCGGCAATTTCCTTCAGCTCACATACAACATGGCCGATTCGATAATAATCGGCAAATACCTGGGTCAGGATTCCCTGGCATCCGTCAGCACGGTCAATCCCGTAATGACGCTGATGGTGCTGGGCGCATCAGGGATAGGCATGGGCGCTTCGATCATAATCTCAAGGCTTTTTGGTGCGGAGGAATATTCACGTCTCAAACGCGAATTCTCCACGGCTGTTATTGCGGGAACATTATTCTCTTTTCTGGTGTTTGCCGCCGGGTTTATCTTCTCACGCGAGATCCTGGTAATGATCAAGACCCCGCCTGAGATCATTGACGAAGCACTTGTATATCTCAGGATAATGTTCATAGGTTTTCTTTTTACTTTCCAGTATAACCTTATGTCACATTCGTTGAGGGGGATCGGCAATACGGTGATGCCGGTCGTGTTCCTCGGCGTGTCCTGCGGACTTAATATCGCTCTTGATCTGTTGTTTGTCGGACAGCTTGGATACGGCTCGGAGGGAGCAGGTATTGCGACCGTCATCTCTCAGGCGGTGTCTGTGGTATGCTGCGTTCTCTACATTTATTTCAAAGTGGATCTGCTTCACCTCGGCAGAAAGGATCTTGTTGTGGACAAGAAGCTGCTGGGAGAGACATCCCGTCTCGGCCTTGTCACTGCACTCCAGCAGGCAGCACAGCCCGTCGGCAAGATATTCATCCAGAGCACGATCAACTCGTGCGGCGTCACGGTGATAGGTGCGTTCAATGCCGTGTGCAGGGTTGATGATTTTGCATGTATTCCTGCGCAGAGTATTGGCAGCGGGATCATGACATGCGTGGCACAGAACAGGGGACACAAGGATCCTCAGAGAGTGCGCGATACGATGAAGTGGGGACTTATCGCGGCGCTGTGTTATTTTCCGGTAATCTTCAGCGTCGTCCAGCTGTTCAAGAGTCCTCTGATGAGCGTGCTGACTCCGGACGGCGCGGACTTAATGATCGGCATGGGAGTGTCTTATCTGTCAGTCAAGTCATTTGTGTTCCTGCTGGCCTGTATCGTTAATGCAAATCAGGGCTTCCTCAGAGGTTCGTCCAAGATGCATATCGCTCTTATATCAACGATCCTTCAGATAACCGTACGTGCCGTTCTTGTGTATTATTGGGTGCCCGTCTACGGGATCACTGCGGAAGCATACGCCTGTGCGATCGGATGGGTGCTCCAGACCATATTCGGATACGGATATTACTGGCTGAAGTTGAGAAAGAATCTGCCTGCCGGGAATTGCTGATGACCGGCCGGATTTTACAACTTTGACACATCTTAGTGATAACATACTATCAGCATAAGATTCCGGGAGGTGCTAAAGATAATCAATATATTGATAATTGAAGATGATGCCTCGATATCCAACCTGATAGTGACTACTCTTGTCAGGGAAGGGTATTCATGCGAAGCTGCATCAGACGGCAGGCGCGGCCTGGAATTATATGAGACAGGCAGGTTCGATCTGATCCTTCTCGATCTGATGCTTCCTATGATCAGCGGATACGATCTTCTGGAGACGATAAGGAACGGTGACACGCCGGTAATAGTAATATCTGCGATGAATCAGGTTCAGGACAGGATCAAAGGTCTTAAGATGGGCGCTGATGATTATCTGTCGAAGCCTTTTCAGGTCGGCGAATTGGTAGCAAGGATCGAGTCTGTATTGAGGAGAGTCAACAAAGCATCGCCTGTTATAAAATGCGGAGATGTGAGCGTAAATACAGAATCAAGGGTTGTTACGAAGGATGGCACTCAAATAGAACTGACTGCCAAGGAATTTGATCTTCTCATGATTTTCGTTCAGAACAAGAATGTCGCCTTAAGCAGGAGTTATCTGTATGAGTCGGTCTGGCATGACTGGTATAATGGAGATACGAGAACACTTGATAATCATGTGCAGCGCCTGAGGAAGAAGCTTGACTGGGCTGACACGATAGAGACGGTGTTCAGGATAGGATACAGACTTAAGACGCGCAGCTGACCTTAGATGAAGATCTTTACAAAACTGTTCTTTGCGATCCTAATAATGATGACCGTCACATTGTCGGCGGTCAGGTATTATTCTGTCACATCTTCTTTCGAGGCTGAACTTGACACGGCGGTCCAGGGTGCGCTTAAGCAGCACAGGCTCATCAGTTATTCGGCGCTGGCAGACATGAATAACATGGAAGCGCTGACGGATATGAGCTTATCGTCTTTGATCGTTCTGAGCGACTTGATAAGCAGCAACTTCGAGACAAAGACGACTCTCGAATTATTGGGTGAAGATCATACGGGAGAGACAGGGATCCTGTCATACTCGGTCATCGAAGATGAAGGTGTCCCGAAGATACTTGTCGAGAGCCTCATAGCAACGAGAAATAACAAGGATTTCCTTAAGATATCGACAGAGACGGATATCAGCAGGATCTATAACGAGACGAACGATCTGTCTTCAAGATATAATCTGATATGTTTTACAGCTTACGTGATATGTGCCGTGCTGGCGGCTGTGCTTGCTTTCTCTGTGACGGGGCCGATCAGGAAACTGTCGAGAGCCAGCAAGGAGATGGCAGCGGGCAATTACGAACTGAAGATCCCGGTCAGGCGTAACGATGAGATAGGTGAGCTGTCCAAGAGCTTTAATAAAATGAAGGATTCCGTGACGGAGACTATGGATAAGCTCGAATTTGCCTCGAGGCAGAAGGATGATTTCGTCGGGAATTTCGCGCATGAACTGAAGACCCCGATGACGAGCATCATCGGGTATGCGGATGTCATCTATTCCGGCAATCTTAACGAGGATGAGATGCGGGAGGCGGCAGGATATATCCTGAATGAGGGCATGAGGCTGGAGTCGCTGGCATTTAAGCTGTTGGAGCTCATTACGGTGACCGAGAATAAGTTCGTGCTGGAGGATACTGATACCAAAGCGTTTTTTGACGATACAGAGCAGACGATCATCCCGGTGGCGGTCAAGAAAAACATGCACATCTCTTTCGATTGTGAGAGTGCATATATCAGGATAGAGTATGATCTGTTCAAGACGATGGTGATGAATCTGATCGATAATGCTTTCAAGTCCGGAGGATCGCACGTGTGGGTCACGGGAAGGAAGACGGATCAGGGGTATAAGATCTCGATAAGGGATAACGGACGCGGCATTCCGGAAGAAGAGATCAGCAGGATCACGGAGGCCTTCTATATGATCGACAAGGCGCGTTCCCGCAGCGAAAACGGGGCGGGCTTAGGTCTTGCTCTGTGTGAACGCGTGGCAAGGCTTCATAATTCTACACTTAAGTTCGAGAGCAAGGTTGGAGAAGGCACGACAGTGTCTTTTACGGTATCGCTCAGCAGGGAGGCGGAAGATGAAGCTGATTAAAGCATTATTGTCTGTTCTTGTTACTGCTGCGGTCATTCTTGCCGGCGTGCTCGTTCCGGACTGGCTTATCGGGCAAAGAATGAAGAATTCCGTAGGAACAGCAGGTCAGGTCAACACCTCCAACCTTCAGCCGATGGAAGGCTATGCGGCAGGGCACGCGAATCTAATTACCCTTCTTGAACTTAAAAGACAGATCACACAGGGAGAGGCGAAAGCAAAAGGCTTTATAGGGATGGGCACAGAACTCCGTGACAAGTACAATTACGGCCTGGACAAGATGCGTCTTGTCATGAATTCTCTTAACTGGCGCTATTTGTCTTATATTGATACTTATACAGACCGTAAATATTATGTAACCGGAGAGACTAAGAGGATAGCCCAAGTCGAATTCATGAGCAGTGGTCATGATGTCACAGGAACGATCATGTTTGATATGAACACAGGTCTGCCCCTGGAAGTCGATTACTGGTTCAACGATAACGGTACTGGGGACAGGGTTCCCGAGATACAGTGGGATTATTTTACCGGGGTATATTCAAGTTATTCCTCGATCGTATTCACTCCGTCGAATATAGTCGAGACTAACGGAAAAACAACCTGCTATACGGCTTTGAATTATGATGCAACCTTAAGACTGACATGTTTTGTCGTTAAGGACGATGAAGAAGACGCTGACAGGCATGTGCGTATATTCCTGAGTTGACAGTTTATAAACAGTTCGTTCATTGTTACGTAACACATTATCCTTTGTCAGGTGGTATACTTGAGACAGTTAGGAAGTCATTCTTAGCGACAACCTTAAAAGGAGTAGGAGGTGAGTCCAATGGGAAGTGAAATTACACAAACTCTGATGCCGGATTCATCTTATCCGCACATCTCACTATAAGGTTTTATTTTCTTCAACAATTTCAGCGGAAAGATGACCGAGGCATCGAAGTAAGTGTTATAATTAAGTTGCAAGGGCTGTTTCAATTACCTTGAGGCAGCCTTTATTATGTAGAACCCGGAGGTAAGATTAATGGGCATTGATGTTAACAAGGTAGTGGGTATGGCACAGGATGCAGCTGCGGAGCTGTCCAAGAATGAAGACGCCAAGAAGGCTGTTGACGGAGTTATCGAGACTGTTGAGAAGAAGGTCGGGGTTGATCTTCCTACTGCTGATGATGCACTCAATATGATCAAGAAATGAGTCATAGAAGGACTTATTATCTGGTTATCATGGGATTCAGCCGCGAAGCCGGACTGAATCCTTTATCTTTTTGCGGGATGAGCGGATAAATGATCTCAAAGCGGATACTCAGCGTTATATTGATCCCGGTAATGACTTTCGGTTTGTACGCATGCCGTGCAACCGAACGTTATATGAGAGCACAGGAAACGGCAAAGGCAGCAGAGCCTCTTATCTGCCATAAGGATTTCGGCAGCTACCGTCTCGATCCCGGTTGGGTGGAAGTAGGACCGGAATCCGGGGATATGGATTGTTACATGTACTGCAAACAGGAATACCGGGATTCATCAGAACGTCCATATTACCTTACTGTAAGGTGCGGGGCAGATGATTATGCCCCCGACAAGTACCGTCAGTTCTGTAACGATCAGTATCAGACGTTAGCCGGCAGATGCGGTGAGGATAAAGTGATCTATGACGGTACATTTATTAAGGATGATAATTACGGAACTGTCATGGTGGATTATGAATACTTTGATAAAGGCGTGCATTTCTATCAATGGCACGTGTTTGGCAGCCTTTACCACGCAGTGTTCGAACTGACCGTTAATGATGAGGATCTTGCGCGTCAGGATGATATAGCCGAGGCTGTTTTTACAACGGTTTGCTCACTCAGATTCGAATGAAGGGAGAGAGAATATGATCTATGATGAGAAAAAGCATTATGATCTTGCCTTCAATCAGATTAAGGAACCGGGGTACTTCAGCGGATATTCAATGGAGTATGGCTATAAGACCAATGAACAGCTGGTAAGGGCTTCCGGCGGCAAGCCGGTTGTAAAAGTCAATAACCTCAAGGAATTAGGCGCCGGCATTCTTGTCCTGGTCATTTCTTTGATAACAGGCGTTGCCCTGCACATACTCCTTCCCTGCGGCGAGAGTGTTATCTTCCATTTGGCGGCAGCATCTATGTTTGGCTTTGCCGGGGTCATAACTGCAGCAAGCACAAAGACTTATGCAAGCCACACGTATTATAAGGACAGAACAGCGGGTTTGATTACCGGCAGCCTTCTTATTATCGAGGCAGTCCTGATCCCGGTTATGTGGTTTAATCTTCCTTTTGAGACAGACTGGGAATGCAACTACTTTATGGCAGGTATTTTCTTTGTTGTAATAGGACTGTACATTATGATCTCCCTTCTTATGCGACTTACCTTAAGGCTGAGGATCTATACGAGAAGAGTCGATGCCGAATGCGTCGGATATGTGAGATGCAAAAGCCACAGCAGTTCCGGTGGTCACAGCGGTAATTACTGGTACCATTCCCCGCTGTTCAAGTATTATCTTGACGGACAGGAGATATTAGCTTTCTATGATTCTCTTATCAAAGGGATTAACGCGAAGCTCCCAATGGGTCCCTGCAGCATCAACGTTAATATGAATGACCCCGGATCTGTCATGAATCCGTCCAAAAAAGGAGTGGTGGCGGGAATAATAATTGCTGCCTTTCTGTTGTGGCTCGGAATAAGTCTGATCAGAGGCGTTCTTAACGGAGGAGTGCAGGGAACGTCGATAGCGTTCTGAGCCGGCATGTTTCGCCGGCATAAGGCGATTTATCTTTCCAATTTAACCCTCCTGTATCACTCTTGTAACATTGTTATTTTAGAATGGTGCTATCAATTATCGACAACATGATAAACGGGGGCGTGTCTATGGAAAACAATGAAGTTTTGATATCTAAAAAGCAATTGCTCAGAATGGCACATATATCTTACGGAACGCTTTACAGGTGGAAGAGGCTCGGCCTCATACCCGAAAGCTGGTTCATTCACAAGGCTACCGATATCGGTCAGGCGACATTCTTTCCCAAGGATAAGATCTTTGCAAGGATCGACCGGATCAAGGAACTGAAGAACGAGCTGACAGTTGAGCAGATGCAGGAGCTTTTCTCCGCAAATGTCGAGAGCTTCAAGATCCCTCTCCAGGATTTCAGGGAGCTTAATATCGTAAGCAAGCTGGCAGTCACGGCTTTCATGAGCGTTTTCCCGGGTAAGGACATGCTTGATTTCAATGATGTTTTCGGCATGTATGTTGTGGAGCATCTCATGAAGCTGTCCGGTATCTATCTTGAGGATGCTAAGCAGGTGTTAAGGCTCCTGTGCAAGTATCTGAGAACCGAGGCAAGCAAAGATTATCAGCTCCTCCTTCTCCGCAAGATGGGCGTTCCGATGACGATGCTCGTGAGCGGTGAGGATGAGATCCTTCTTGAGGACAACACGGAGATAATCGCATGTGCCAACCTCATGGAGTTTGAAGAGGCACTCAAGGATCAGCTGATCGCATAATGGAGACGGAAATGAAGAATGATGAATTGATAGCTGCGATCGGAGTCATCGCAGAACCGGTTAGGATACAGATACTGAAGATAATCGCTTCACACGGTCAGATGTGTGCAAAGGACATACTTCCGGCTTTTAACATCACGCAGCCCACGCTCTCTCACCATATGGCAGTGCTGGAGGAATGTGGTGTTGTTCTCGTAAAGCGTGAGGGAAGATGCGTTTATTATTCGTTGAACAAGAGCACTTTCCTTGCGATCAACGAGTTCTTCCGCGTATTTATGGAGGAGCCTTCCGCCCGGGAAGAGGATGTCAAACCTGCCAAGAAGAGTCCCGCCAAGGAAGCTGCCGCGAAAGATGATTCTGTGAAGGACAAGAAGAAAAAGGATAAGAGCGACAAGAGCGATAAAAAGAAGAAGGACAAGAAGAAAAAGAAGTAATGCGGTATCCGGCCGCAATATAAGGAAGGGTGTCTCACAAAACGGGGCACTCTTTTTGGTTGTCCTATTCCTTGTCGGGGATATCCACGATCCTGAAGCCGCTGCAGTTAAGGATCTCCGTTCCTGACGGATGCTTGTTGGTAAGCTTCACACGGCCGTAATTGTTGTGTACGTGACCATGGAACATATATATCGGTTTGTATTTGTTAAGGAGTTTGTTAAAACATTTGAACCCCTTGTGCGTGTAGCTTCCCGTCATATCACCGTATCCTTCTGCGGGGGAGTGGGTAACGAGGACGTCAAATCCGCGGCTGAGCATCAGACGCGGTGTAAGCTTGATTATCCTGCTGTTCATCTCACTCTCGGTAAACATTGTTCTGCAGTCCCGCTTATATCGGATGCTTCCGCCAAGCCCGAGAAATCTGATCCCCTTATACTTGAATATCCTTCCGTCGATGCACTCGGCGCCAAGCGGAGGATTGGTGAAATACGAATCGTCGTGATTGCCTCGCACATAGATCATAGGGACGTTGACCATTGTCATGAGAAAGTCCAGGTAATCCTGCTTGAGGTCGCCGCACGATATGATGAGCTCAACCCCTGCCACACGGTCCTTGCGGAAGAAGTCGTATAAAAGCTTATCTTCTATGTCAGCGACTACAAGGACCTTCATTTGCCGTCTTCGACCTCCGTATTGCCGGCCCCGCCATCTTCCGTCACGGCTGTCTCGTCGATGACTTCCGGAACGTTGCTCTTTGTTATTATCGGCATACCGTTTGCTTTGACGGTGGCCTGTGCCAGATCTGTCAGTTCTTCAAATGAAGGGAGCGTGCCGATGACATTGTCATTCAGCCAGCTCATATTGATGATGTCCTCATTGGCCAGCTTGGGTGTGAACGGTCTCTTGATCGGTCCTTCCTGACTTATCAGGTCTCCCTCAAACGGATTGAAGGTATCGGTAGTTATGACCTTGCGGAGGAGTGATACGAGTTTCTTTGTCCCGAAGGGAAGTTCATCCCTGACAAAAACATCGATTACTCCCGAACTCATTCCCCACCAGTAGTTGATGGCGGAGTCCTTTGCCTCGCTGCTCTCCGCGTTCCAGGCATCGTTAAGCACTGTCTGCACGATGAGCTCATAATACTTGCCCCATTTCCACTCAGGGTAGGCGTGGTTAACGATCTCTCCCTCTTCAGTAAACTCAAAAAGTCCGTATGCCTTGTCAGCCTTCTTTGGACGTACAAGGTCAGGCCCCGATATCAGCTTCAGGCTGTTGGATGCAACAAAATCCCGCCAGGACTGACCTCTCAGGCATGACCACGTCAGATATATCTTGCATTCCGGATCGATCATCTGTGCGCCGATCGCGAAAGCATTGATGTTCGCGATGGAGCCTGCTATAGGATAGTTGGATACGTAGCATATCCTGTGGTCTTCGGAAAGGGATGCTGCCATCGCTCCCAATATGAACTTGGCTTCATACATACGCCCGTAATATGTTCTGAGTGCGCTGTGGGACAGGTAGACCGAGCAGTTGAGGAACTTGATCGACGGATACTTGACAGCTGCGCGCAGGGTGTTGTCGATCTGTATCGGCGACGTGGTGAATATCATGTCGATCCCGTTGCTGTTTGCATCCTCGCATGTCTTGTCGAAGTCCTCATCAGTAACTATGTTTGCCGCAGTGTATGTCTGCACCACTTCTCCGAATACATCGTGCAGTTCGAGCCTTCCTTTCTCGTGACCGTTGATCCACCTCGATTCGGCAGGGTCGCCGTCATAGATGAACAGGATCTTGAGAGGATGAGAGGCGCTATATGTCTTCTTCATGATATTGTCGATGATGGGGATGACTGTCTTCTTCTCAAGTTTGGGCTCCTCTGAGAAAGCAATCTGATTGCCGTATGCACGTATCCTGATCTCTTTCCAGATCTGCGCAAGATTCTTCTTGACCTCGTCTATGACGGGAGTACGCATTCCGTCGAACTTGTAGATCTCAAGATAGACAAGGAAAGCATCTCCTACGGTTATGTTGAAGTCTCCTCCGCCGGCTGCCTTGTAGCATTTTGTAAATGCGAGAAAGGCTGACTTGAGGTCCATGATCGTGTCCTCGGGCCAGAAAGTATCTGCAAGTTCCATTCCCACCAGCGCTGCGAGCTTCTCATATCCGCCAGGCTCGGAGAAAGTTATGTTGTATATTGATGTACACTTATAAAATCTCAGGAATTCGTAGTAGATCTTAACTTCCGTATCCTCCGACCTGGGAGGGAGTACTCTCGTAACGTTCGCCAGTATCGTAGGCTGTTCCAGATACTTCAGTACAGATACCCTTTTGTTGCCCTCGGAGACATAGAACTTACCCATAAATTCAATAACGGTGATGGCATCGGCAATGCCTTCGTCCGTCTGATAATCATAAAGGCTCATCCACTTTGCCGCAAATTCCGTATCGGGAGGAAGCAAGGGCATAAAGTTCCTCGCGAAAGCATCCTGCCTTCCTTTGGTGACCGTTCCCACAACAAAGTCCAGCGGAATCTCTCTGAGTCCCACGTTCTCTTCCTTCATTGTCGTTCTTGACTCAAGCATGTAGTCGAGTGCGGGAAGATACGGATATTTCCCGTCGCTCAGAGCTTTCTGGTAATCCTTGTTACCAAGCTTCCTTGCTTTTGCATATTCTTCGGCGACCGTTGCCATTAACAATTCCCCTTATCCTTGTTCCTCGATTTGTAACAAGGTCATTATAGAGATGAGGTCACCTTTTGCATATTGTCAAAATAAACGGAAAACGCGTTTTATATGTTAGAATAATAAGCACAAATCAACATATGAGGAGGCAATAAGCATGGAGATTAAATTGTACCGCTGCAAGCATTGCGGCAATATCGCGATCAAGGTCCTCGACAAGGGCGTTCCCATGGTGTGCTGCGGAGAGAAGATGGAGGAGATCATCCCCGCTTCCGTTGATGCATCTGTGGAGAAGCACGTTCCCGTAGTATCCGTTGACGGTACGAGGGTTACAGTTGACATCGGATCTGTTGCTCACCCTATGACGGAAGAGCATCTTATCCGGTTCGTAATACTCGATACCACGGCAGGTGTTCAGATTGCGGAACTGGCTGCAGGAGACTTGCCTCAGGCTGTATTTGAGATTTTGCCCGGTGCTGAAGTGAAGAAAGCATACGCTTACTGCAACCTGCACGGGCTCTGGGTCAACTGAAGCTTCTTTGCCGGGATTTGGGTAAGGGTACGACCTGCAAAAAATATTATTGACAACATTCTAATTGCAAGTTATACTCTTTTTGCACTTCGTGAGGAGTGCCCCGGCAAAAAGATGGAAGCATAGCTCAGCTGGGAGAGCATCTGCCTTACAAGCAGAGGGTCACAGGTTCGAGCCCTGTTGTTTCCACCATAGACGGCGCAGTAGTTCAGTCTGGTTAGAATGCCGCCCTGTCACGGCGGAGGTCGAGGGTTCGAGCCCCTTCTGCGTCGCCACAGACCGACCCATAAAACGGCCGGTCTTTTTTGCCCAGATAGCTCAGTCGGTAGAGCAGGGGACTGAAAATCCCCGTGTCGGTGGTTCGATTCCGCCTCTGGGCACCAAAGCCACTCAGCTGAGTGGCTTTTTTGTTGTCATTTTGTCAGGCTGGAGTATAATTCTACACGTAATAAATCACAATGGGGTATTAGGTTATGGATACAAACTGTATAAAAGACAGCTATTCCAAGTCTTCTTCGGATGTTATTAGAATTCTTGAGACTGATGCTTCAAAGGGTCTTACGGCTAATGAAGCGTCAGCAAGACTTGAGAAGTTCGGCAAAAACACTCTCGGAGAAGAGAAGAAGGTTCCGCTCTGGAAGAGATTCGCATCTCAGTTCGCTGATGCCATGGTAATAATCCTCATCGCCGCTGCAGGATTGTCAGCCTTTATGGCGATGTCAAATAACGAGGGACTTGACGGCTGGATCGACGTTATCGTTATTCTCGCGATCATCATCCTAAACGCAGTGCTCGGCGTATATCAGGAAGGCAAAGCCGATCAGGCTCTTGCAGCCCTCAAGAAGATGAGCAGCCCTAAGACAAAGGTCATAAGAGACGGTGCCGTTACCGTGATCGATTCCGAGGACATCGTTCCCGGCGATATCGTGTCCATCGATGCCGGTGATTCCATTGCTGCCGATATAAGGCTGATAACTTCTTCATCGCTCAAGGCTGAGGAAGCGTCGCTTACGGGTGAATCGGTTCCTGTCGATAAGAATGCGGATGAGGTCCTCGCTCCCGACTGTTCAATCGGTGACAGGTCAAATATGCTGTTCATGGGTACAGCCGTAACATACGGAAGAGCGACGGGCGTAGTTATCGGAACAGCCCGCAACACCGAGCTCGGCAAGATTGCCAACAAGCTCACCAATATGCAGGATGAGGCAACGCCTCTCAAGAAGAGCCTTGATAAGCTTGGCAAGATCCTTGCTGTTGTGTGTATAGTAGTATGTATTATCGTATTCCTCGTAGATGTATTCCTGCAGGGTGCCCATTGGGATGAGGCGCTCATGACGGCAGTTTCCCTTGCAGTAGCTGCAATTCCTGAAGGTCTTGCAGCCGTTGTAACAATCGTGTTGTCGATAGGCATGACAAGGATGGCGAAGAACCGTGCTGTGGTCAAGAGGCTCCTTGCAGTTGAGACATTGGGATGTGTGGATGTTATCTGCTCGGACAAGACAGGTACACTTACTCAGAATCAGATGACGGTAAAGGCACTGTTCGACGGAAGCGAGATGTATGGCGTCGAAGGCAACGGTTATGCTCCGGAAGGTCATCTCGTTAATTCTGACGGAGCTGAAGTACAGCCTTCCGCTAACTGTGTCACGCTCATCAGGGCGGCAGTGCTCTGTAATGATGCTTCGATCAACCGCACAGAGGAAGGCGAATACATCTGTATAGGAGATCCTACCGAAGGATCATTGACGACTTTGGGCAATAAACTCGGTCAGCCCCGGGAAGAGACAAATGCAAAATACAGGAGAGTTGCGGAGCTTCCTTTCGACTCGGACCGCAAGATGATGACGACTTATCATACAGGTGTAACGGAAGGGAAGATTGTCAGCTATACAAAAGGTGCGCCTGATATTATTTTCGCAAGGTGCAACAGGTATGTGAACGGCGATAAGGTCGAGGCGATGACACCTGAGGTGTTGAAGCGTATCAGCAAAGTAAACAATGATTATGCGTCTGGGGCGATCAGAGTTCTCGCTTTCGCGTACAGAGAGTTCGAAGCAGGTCACGAGGCTGAACCTGTCTTTGATGATGAGACTGATATGATCTTCATCGGTCTTATCGGCATGATCGATCCGGCACGTAAAGAAGCAAAGGATGCAATCGCAGTTTGTAAGCAGGCCGGAATAAGAACAGTAATGATCACAGGTGACTATAAACTGTCTGCTGCAGCCATAGCCGATAACCTCGGCATGCTTACTCCCGAGATGAAGGAACATGGCACTGGCGCAATGAGCGGAGAGGAACTGGATCAGGTAACGGATGAGGAACTTACGCATGTTGTCGAGAATACCAACGTGTATGCGCGTGTATCGCCTGAGCACAAGGTGCGTATCGTCGAAGCGCTTCGCAAGAACAAGCACATCGCGTCAATGACGGGTGACGGTGTCAACGACGCTATGGCTCTGAAGGCCGCAGATATCGGTGTTGCAATGGGTATCACCGGTACCGACGTATCCAAGAATGCAGCTGATATGATACTGATGGACGATAATTTTGCTACGATTGTAAAGGCGGTCGAAGAGGGACGCATAATCTATTCGAATATCCGTAAGTTTATCGGATTTCTCCTGTCCTGCAATGTCGGAGAGATTCTTATCATCTTCCTGCTGTCACTTATTCCGGGATCATGGATTCCCGGTATTGCAGCACCTCTGACGGCTATACAGCTCCTGCTTCTTAACCTTGTAACCGACAGCTTCCCGGCATTGGCGCTTGGTCGTGAGGCAGGTGAGCCTGATATCATGCGTCTGCCGCCGAGAAGGTCCGATGAGCCCATTATCAACGGCAGGATGAAGGCAAATATTGCGGTTCAGGCATTGTCGATCTTTGTTGCAGTAGGCGGCGCGTTTCTTCTGACTCTGACAGGCAAGCTCGGCATGGTAGGTCTGGCAGGCTCACTTGACACTGCAAGGACGGTTGCATTGGCAACACTCGTCTGTGCGGAGCTCTTCAGGGCATATTCGGCAAGATCGGAGAGGATCTCGGTATTCAAGCTCGGGCTGTTATCTAACAAGCTGATGAATCTCGCCGTAGGTGCATCTTTGCTGATACTCCTGGCAGTCATCTACATTCCGGGCGTTAACGGCATCTTCGAGAATGTTGCACTTCCGCTTATGTCATGGCTTATAATCCTGCCGATCTCACTTCTGCCATTCATTGCAGGTGAAATCAACAAATTGATATCTTCACGTTTGCATAAGTGAACCTCGTATGGTATTATCTAACGGCTGATTATTCGGAATGTTTATTTTGGAGATATATTCGGAGGCAACCAAATGGGTGAATTGAGTGGTTTGATTATTATTCTGTCAGTGATCGATGCTGTTCTGGCCATCGCCATTGTCGTGCTCTTCCTCGTTCAGGAAGGTAATGACAGAGGTATGGGTATCGTTGCAGGTGCATCATCTGATTCTTATTTCAGCAAGGCTAAAGGCCGTTCACTCGAGGAACGTCTGAAGAGATGGACAGCTATCTGCGCCATCCTCTTCGCAGCAGTATCTATCGTGCTGTATCTGGCGATCAACAGAGGCTGGTAAGGATAGTATTACGTTAATTTGAAGAATCGGCGGCGCCAGGCGGGGCGCCGATTTTTTTACCCGGCCTGAGTACAGGCGAAGATCCGTTAATGAACTCTCTTTGTTATCTTGATAATGTTAGTGATACAATGATATTAACAGGAATTTATGAGGTGATGATCATGGATAAGGGATTAGCATTCAGTGTAGAACCGGAGTGTTACGCAGACGTAGCTCCGAGGGGACCTTTGGGGACGAAGAACCGTGTCGTCGGGATTCTTAGAGAGCTGGGTGACGGCGGTGTTGTGAAGCCGGATGCTTCGTTCAGGGAAGGCGATTTCGGAGCGGTAAAGATAGCAAAGAATGATCTGAACGGCGCACCTTTCGACATGGTGGTAGTTGCTGAGATATTGAATCCGGAGAGCGTATATTCGGACTTCCGGGGCAGGATAATCGAGGTTATCGGCAACCCGGAGCAAAGTGATGTCAAGATCGAAGCGGTAATGCGTCAGTACGGTCTTCCGTCATCGTTCCCTGACGGTGTATTGAAGGAAGTGGAGGATCTTCCGAACGATCCGACGGAAGATATGATCAGTGATGAGATAAAAAGGGGCAGGAGAGATCTGAGAGATCTGCTTACAATAACCATTGACGGAGAGGAAGCCAAGGACCTGGACGATGCTATATCGCTGGAGCGCATTGATAATCAGAAGATGAAGCTGTACGTCCATATCGCTGATGTATCGAATTATGTCAGAGAGAATACCAAACTTGATGACGAAGCTCTCAGGAGGGCGACTTCCGTGTATCTGTCCGACAGGGTTATACCGATGCTGCCGCCGAAGCTCAGCAACGGTCTTTGCAGCCTCAATCCGGATAAGCCCAGACTGACGCTGACGGCCGAGATGATCGTTAATTGTGAGAGCGGTATCACTGAGAGCGGCGAGGTCTATGAGAGTGTCATCCGGAGCAATATGAGGATGAGCTATAACGAGTGCTTCAGGATACTGACCGATCCGCAGGACGGTGACGGGATCAGGTATGGCAGGATAGTCGGCATGCTCGAGCAGATGAACACTCTTGCTGATTCGCTCAGGCGGATGAGGCAGCGCCGGGGAGCTATCAACTTTGAGACGAAGGAGACAAAGGTTATCCTGGATGATGATGGCCGTCCGACGGAGATTATGGAATATCCGGTCAATTTCTGCCACGGGATAATCGAGAGCTTCATGATCTGTGCCAACGAGTTTATCGCCGAGAAATTCTGCAAGATGAATTATCCCTTTGTTTACAGGGTTCATGAGGATCCCGATCCTATCAAGATATCAAGGTTCTCGAGCGTTGCCAAGTACTATGGTGCGATCGGTACTCTGAGGGGCAAGATCACACCTCTGATGATAGCGAACTACATGGATACTATATCGGACGATGAAGCCAGACCTGCACTCGATATGCTGCTTCTGAGGTCGATGGCCAAGGCGAGGTATACGTCGAACAATCTCGGGCATTTCGGACTGGCGTCTGATTTCTACTGCCACTTCACGAGTCCGATAAGAAGGTATCCGGACCTGTACATTCACCGCATAATCAAGACATATCTTCACGGCGAGGATAAGCGCAAGCATTTCGCGCTGCTGGTCGAGCAGGTCTCATCCATCAGCTCCGATATGGAACGCAATGCCGTCGAGGCAGAGAGGGCATCCGTAGATGCCAAGGTCTGCGAGTATATGAAGGATCATATCGGCGAGGAATATGATGGCATCATAACGGGTATAATCGATGCGGGTCTGTTCGTCATGCTGGAATCTACAGCAGAGGGATTTGTGGCATTCAGATCAATGAAGGATCACTATATCTTCGACGACAGGAGATACAGAGCAGTCGGTGCGAGGTCGGGCAATAAGCTGTCGATCGGCCAGAAGGTCAGTGTAGTCGTGTCGAGCGTTGATGAGGACAGGAGACATATTGATTTCGTAATGGCTGATGAGGAACGCGGCACCGCTAAATCCAAAGGCCCGGGCAGGCGCAAGCAGAAGACAGAGGCGAGGATAAGGCGCAAGGGCAGAAGGCGGCACTGATAAAATAAGTTGACTTTTGCAGTCAATTTATGTACTATCTGCTGGTACAGGCGAAGACGAAGAGAAGTACTCCGCAGTATCGCCACAGAGAGCACCGCGTCACAGGCTGGAAGCGCGGGCGGAAGGAAGGCGGGAGAATAACACTTCATCAGCCGCGATCTGAAAGCTAATTACTGCAAGTAGGTGAGCCGCAGATCCTGCGTTAAGGGATATTACGAGAAGACCGCATGAAGGCGGTAATTCAGGTGGCACCGCGGATAATGATTATTCGTCCTGAACGGCAGCTAAGTCCGTTCAGGACTTTTTGTTTTGTATAAAAATAAACGGAGGATATACAAATGGGCAACATTTACCGTGACGTGCTTATCAGTGAGATAAGCGAAGCAGACGTCGGCAAGAACCTCAGAGTCGCAGGCTGGGTGGAGAACATAAGAGACCACGGCGGTGTGTCTTTCATCGACCTTCGCGACATGTACGGAGTGCTTCAGGTTGTAATGCGTGATACGTCCCTTCTTGACGGACTCGTTAAGGAGGAGTGCATCAGCATCGAAGGTCTTATCGAGCACAGAGACGAGGAGACATATAACCCCAAGATCGCATCGGGTACGATAGAACTCGAGGCACATAAGGTTGATGTGCTCGGCAAGGTATACAGCCAGCTTCCTTTCGAGGTTATGACATCGAAGGAGATCAGGGAGGATGTGAGACTTAAGTACAGATATCTCGATCTCAGGAATAAGAAGGTTAAGGACAATATCGTATTCAGATCACAGGTCATCTCTTTCCTCAGGCAGAAGATGACAGAAATGGGATTCCTGGAGATACAGACCCCTATATTGACATCATCTTCTCCTGAAGGTGCAAGAGACTATATCGTTCCTTCCAGAAAATACAAAGGCAAGTTCTATGCGCTCCCACAGGCTCCCCAGCAGTTCAAGCAGCTCCTGATGGTATCCGGATTTGATAAGTATTTCCAGATCGCTCCCTGCTTCCGTGATGAGGATGCAAGAGCAGACAGGTCTCCGGGAGAGTTCTACCAGCTCGATTTTGAGATGAGCTTTGCTACGCAGGAAGACGTGTTCAGGGCAGGTGAGGAGATTCTTACGGCTGCTTTTGAGAAGTTTGCTCCGGAGGGCGCGAAAGTCACATCCGCCCCTTACCCGGTCTACTCATATAAGCAGGCGATGCTCGAATTCGGTTCAGACAAGCCTGATCTCAGAAATCCGCTCCGCATCATCGACGTAACAGACTTCTTCCAGCGCTGCACATTCAAGCCCTTCATCGGCCAGACGGTAAGAGCCATCAAGGTTCACGCTGAGATGAGCAAGGGCTTCCACGAGAAGCTCCTGAAGTTCGCGCAGGAGATCGGCATGGGCGGCCTGGGATACCTTGAAGTGCTCGAGGACGGCACATACAAGGGCCCTATCGACAAGTTCATTCCCGACGATATGAAGGACGAGATCAGGACTCTCGGTTCCCTTGAATCAGGCGACACGATCTTTTTTATCGCTGCAAATGAAGTCAAAGCAGCAGAGTTCGCCGGACAGATCAGAAATGAGCTCGGAAAGAGACTCGGCCTCATTGAAGAGAATGCGTTCCGTTTCTGCTATGTTAATGACTTCCCGATGTATGAATTTGATAACGAGACGAAGAAGTATATCTTCACGCATAATCCTTTCTCAATGCCTCAGGGCGGTCTTGAAGCGCTTGAGACAAAGAAGCCCGAGGATATCCTTGCATATCAGTATGACATCGTCTGCAACGGCGTGGAGCTGTCATCCGGTGCAGTTCGTAACCACGATCTTGAGATAATGAAGAAGGCTTTCGAGATCGCAGGATATTCCGAAGAGGAGCTTAAGACGAGATTCGGAGCTCTCTACAATGCGTTCAAGTTCGGTGCACCTCCGCATGCCGGAATGGCTCCGGGCGTTGACCGTATGATAATGCTTCTCCGCGGAGAGGAGAGCATAAGAGAGGTAATTGCATTCCCTATGAACGGCAATGCACAGGATCTTCTCTGCGGTGCTCCGGGCGAGGTTACCGAACAGCAGCTCCGTGAAGTCCACATCAAAGTTAGAGCCTGATGAAGGTATATTTCCTGACATTAGGCTGCCGCGTCAATCAGTACGAGACAGACGCGATGCGCAATATGTTTATCGAGAGGGGCCATCAGATAACTGATGACCCTTCTTGTGCTGATTGCTGCATCGTAAACACATGCACGGTCACGCAGGAGGCCGACCGCAAATCGCGCCAGAGTTTAAGGAAGATGGCGAGGGCAAATCCGTCCGCCATAGTAGTTGCGATGGGCTGTATGTCTGAGATGAGCAACGGCAGTGTTGATGCCGATATCGTGCTTGGAACAAGAGACAAAAATACAGTTGTGGAACGTGTTGAATCATTTGCCGCTGAGCGCGGAAAAGAGGATCTTATCCACTCTTGTCAGCATATGAGACCGGAAGTATCACGGTCTGATGTGTACCATGACTTCGGAACGGTATTATCGCCGGAAGGAACGAGGGCATATATCAAGATCGAAGACGGATGCAATATGTTCTGCACTTACTGCATCATTCCTTATGCAAGGGGAAGAGTATGCTCGAGACCTTTTGAGGATATCATTGATGAAGCGAGATCTCTTGTGGATTCCGGATATAAAGAAGTCGTAGTAACCGGCATTCATACATGTTCATATGGCAAGGACAGGGGAGAGGATATCATGAGCCTGTACCGGGTTCTTGAGGCACTTAATTCCATTGACGGTCTTGTCAACATACGACTGGCTTCACTTGAGCCCATATCACTGACGGATGGGTTTATCAGTGCTCTTGGTAATATTGATAAACTGTGCCCGCAGTTCCATCTGTCTCTTCAGAGCGGTTGTGATACCGTGCTCGGGAGAATGGGAAGAAGATATACGGCTGTCGAATATGAAGAACGTGTCCGAAAACTCCGCGAGGTATTTCCGGACATGGCGCTGACTACAGACGTTATAGCAGGATTCCCGGGTGAGACGGAAGAGGAACATAAGATAACATGTGAATTTGTAAAACGTCTCAATTTCGCCAAGCTCCACGTGTTCCCTTATTCGGTTAGGGAGGGTACGGCGGCGGCCGGTATGAAGGATCAGGTGGATGTGTCCGTCAGGAGACAAAGAGCGGGTGAACTGATCGGCATATCAACGGAACTGGAGAAGAGATTTGCAGATGGTCTTACAGGCAAAGAATGCAGGGTGATAATCGAGCAGATCAATGATAATGTGATGGAGGGTTATACCCCGTGGCACGTGAGATGCACGGTGCGATGCAGCACGGACGGATTTAGGAGCGGTGATGTGGTAGAATGCCATATAGATGATTCCGACGGGATTGGTGTCATCGGAAGAATATCTGACAGGAGATGAAATGATTTATGTCACTGTATGATATAATTCTGAAACCAATTGAATTGCTCCTGGAAATAGTATTCTCCTTGGTTTATAAAGCCATACCGAATCCTGCTTTCTGCATAATAATAATGAGCCTTATTGTTAATTTCCTGTCTCTTCCTCTGTACAACCGGGCCGATAAGATCCAGCAGAAGTCAGCAGAAAAGGAAAAAGCAATCCGTCCGTTGACAGATCACATAAAAAAGAGTTTCAAAGGCGATGAGAGGATAATGATGCTCAACACTCTTTACCGTCAGTTTGGATACAGCCCTTTGCAGTCTTTGAGCAGCATTGTATCACTCGTTCTGCAGATACCTTTCTTCATCGTTGCTTACAGATTTCTGTCAAATCTGTACATACTTGATACAGGTTTTGGTCCCATAGACAATCTTCTCAAGCCGGACGGCCTTCTTGTCATAGAGGAAATGAGGATCAATGTTCTTCCTGTTGCGATGACGGTTATTAACATCATTTCTCTCGTCATCTATCTCAAAAAAGATACGGTCAGAAAGCTTCTGACGATGATGGCAGTTCCTGTCATTTTCCTGGTGTTGCTGTACAATTCACCTTCAGGCATTGTTATGTACTGGACGATGAATAACGTATTCTCTCTTGTTAAGAACATAATCATGTATTTTGCCGGGGTAAAGACTGATGACGGACGTTCAGAGTCTTCTTATAAAAGCAAAGGGATCATTCTTCCGATGCTCTACTGTACTTTGCTGGCGGGAGGACTGATACCTTCGGCTGTTATTTCTGCTTCTCCTGTTGAGTTTGTTAACAGAATGATCCTTGATGATCCCGTGACCTACATTCTTTATTCGTTGTTCATATTTGCGGGTATATTTATTGTGTGGCCAATGATCTTCTATCTGCTGATGACCGATAAAGGAAAGAAAGTATTCTACGCAGTAATGTGCAGCATTTCTTCAGTGGTGTCTTTTGATTACTTCGTGTTTGGAGCAGGGAATGAGCGTCTTACTTCCGTTCTTGAGATAGACGGAGGATATCATACCGATAGTCTTATGAGCGTGATCAACCTGGCAGTGATTATCATTGTGGCTGTTATTGTATTCCTTCTTGTATCAAGGATTCCCAAGGTGTTTACTGCAATCATAATCTCAGGTGTGATAGTTGTCGGAGTAATGAGCGGAATGAATATCGTAAAAATACGGAAAAGTATTTCTGATTACAAAAGCTCCGGTAATGCAACGTTCCGTGTGCAGGATAACAAAGATACCGGCAATGGTGATTCACCGTACTCTATCAAGCTTAGCAGAAACGGCAGGAACGTTTTGATGATAATGCTTGACAGAGCGGTAGGTTCACTGGTTCCTTATATCATAAACGAACGCCCCGAGATTGCTGATCAATTTGACGGGTTTACATATTATGCCAACACTATGTCTTTTGGTGACTGTACTGCATATGGAGCTCCTGCACTGTACGGCGGATATGAGTATACCCCGTCAAACATCAATCTCCGCAGCAGTGAACTGTTGAAAGACAAGCACAATGAATCACTTCTTGTATTGCCGACTATATTCTTGAATAATGATTACCGGGTAACGTTTATTGATCCTCCGTATGTGAACTACAGTGCTGTAACTGATCTGTCAATATTCGAGAATACCGGTATCAATGCTTTCTCGTTGTCGGGAACGATGAACGATCAATATCAGAATGAGGCGGATTATCTTAAGACGAAGAGAAACAGGAATTTTATAGTTTATTCCGTTTTTAAAATGCTGCCTGTAATTACACGGGAAACCATATATGATGATGGTAATTATAATTCGATGGGAATCATATACGATTCATCTACGGCATTTGATGACCTTCTCGGTGCCCAGATTCCTGACGGTACTCATAAAGCAACAGGTGTATCACAGCTTTTTATGAATGAATATACAACCCTGGAGGGCCTGAAGGATGTGACGATAATCACTGATGACGGCAGCGATAATTTTGTATCGATGTGTAATGCGATCACTCATGAAGCGATCCTTCTGCAGGAACCTGATTACATACCGTCTCCGAGGACAGATAACACGGAGTATGATCAGAGACACAGTTCAAGATTTGTGCTGGAAGGCAGGACAATGCATAATGACGAATATCTTCAGATGGCACATTATCACGTCAACATGGCTGCCTACCTCAAACTCGGCGAGTGGTTTAATTACCTTAAAGAACATGGTGTATGGAATAATACGAGAATTGTTATTGCCAGTGATCACGGGCATGAACTGAATCAGTTTGATGATCTTTATGTTGATAAATATGATTTTGATGCTGAAGGATATAATCCTGTGCTGATGTTCAAAGACTTTAATTCACACGGCCGGATGGTGACGTCTGAATCATTTATGACAAATGCGGATGTCCCTAATATGCTGCTGGAAGGATTGATAGGGGATACGACAAATCCGTTTACAGGTACAAGAATAGGCGAATATCAGAAAGGTGAACAGACTTTTGTCGTAGCCAGGGAGTATTCACGCGGACTTCCGGATGGTGCGACGGTATTTCCACCTGCCCGGTGGTACAGCATAAAGGATAATATCCGTAATGAAGACTTGTGGCAGAGCGAAGGCGAACACTGACAAACAATTGTTTCTTTTCTGTTGATAATCATCCCGCCCCATAGTATAATAATTCCAGAAAAGTCATTCGGAGTTTACTATGGATTTTTGTCATCTTCATCTGCATACGGAGTACAGTCTTCTTGACGGTGCGATACGCATTAAGGACCTTGCCAAACGCATAAAGGCGATGGGAATGACTTCCTGTGCGATCACGGATCACGGCAATATGTTCGGAGCGGTAGCTTTCTATAAGGCAATGACCGCTGAGGGGATCCATCCGGTCATCGGTTGCGAAGTATATGTCGCGCCGGAATCGAGATTCGTTAAGAGCGATCATGACAGATCCGGCAATAAGATAAGCGCATATCACCACCTGATATTGCTGGCCAGGGATAATACCGGTCTTGCCAATCTTAACAGACTTGTCTCCAAGGGATACATAGAAGGATTCTACAGGAAGCCGAGAGTGGATGAGGAACTGCTCATAGAGTATCATGAGGGCCTGATATGTCTGTCGGCGTGTATGGCCGGCAAGGTCGCTTCATATATCCTCGCGGGGAATGAGTCGGAAGCGGAGGCAATCGCACTAAGATACAGAGACATCTTCGGTGAGGAGAATTATTATCTGGAGGTTCAGGCTAATACTACCCCTGAGCAGGCCAAGGTCAATGCCGCGCTTGTCAGGATCAGCAACAGAACAGGAATACCGCTTGCGGCAACGAATGACTGTCACTATCTGACTCAGGCGGATTACGAGACACACGATGTTCTTCTATGCATGCAGACTGGCGCCAAGGTTGCAGACCGTGAACGCATGAGGATGAGCACCAATGATTATTATGTGAAGTCCGAGACGGAGATGAGGAAGTTTTTCTCCAATCTTCCGGAAGCTGTGGATAACACAGGGAAGATAGCGGCTATGTGTCATGCGGAGTATGATTTTGAGACTATACATCTGCCTAAGTATGATATTCCCGAAGGGTTTGAGTCGACATCACAGTACCTGACATTTCTTGCATATGAAGGGCTTGAGAAGAGGTTTGATATAAGTGCTCCGGCCGCTGCTCAGGAGGAATATGTCAAGAGGCTTGATTATGAGCTTGATGTTATCAATACGATGGGATATACCGATTATTATCTCATCGTATGGGACTTCATCAACTATGCCAAGACACATGGTGTTGTCGTTGGACCGGGGAGAGGATCCGGTGCCGGTTCACTCGTTGCCTATGCCGTCGGAATCACCGACCTTGACCCGATAAGGTACGGTCTTGTATTTGAGAGGTTCCTTAACATCGAGAGAGTATCAATGCCTGATTTCGATGTGGATTTTGCCGATGAGACGAGGCAGATTGCGATTGACTATGTCACGGAGAAGTATGGCAAGGACAGAGTGGCACAGGTGATCACATTCGGTACCCTTGGTGCGAAGTCCTGCGTGCATGATGTTACCAGAGTAATGGATTATCCGTATTCGGTCGGTGATAAGATCGCGAAGCTGATACCGTTCAAGCCCGGGATCACTCTCGAGCAGGCACTCGAGGCAAATCCCGATCTTAAGTCACTTTATGACAGCGATGCCGACACGAAGAAGATAATAGATACGGCACTTAAGCTCGAAGGCCTTCCGAGGAACCCGTCAACCCATGCGGCGGGCGTCATAATATCAGCTGTTCCGATCACCGATATAGCGCCTATGGCAGTTAATGAGGATACGCCAGTGGTGCAGTTCTCAAAGTATGATGTCGAGAGTGTGGGACTCCTCAAGTTCGACTTTCTCGGCTTGAGGACACTCACGGTTCTTCAGGATGCGCTGGAACTGATCAGAGAGGACTATGGCAAGGAATTGTCACTTGAGACGATCCCTCTCGATGATAAGAATGTCTATGACATGATAGGCAGGGGAGATACGCTCGGTGTGTTCCAGCTTGAGAGCCGGGGCATGACGTCGTTCATGAAGCAGCTGAAGCCGCAGAGTCTTGAGGATATCATCGCGGGCATAGCTTTATACAGGCCCGGTCCGATGGATCAGATCCCGAAGTACGTGGCTTGCCGTCATGATGCATCCAAGATCATATACGATCACCCGCTTCTGGAACCGATCCTTAAGGTGACTTACGGTTGTGCGATCTATCAGGAACAGGTCATGCAGATAGTAAGGGATCTCGCAGGGTTCTCTATGGGTCAGAGCGATAATATAAGACGTGCCATGAGCAAGAAGAACAAGGCGATCATGGAGGAGTACAGGAATCTCTTCGTCTTCGGCGGGAAAGATGATAAGGGACACGAGATCGACGGTGCAATAAGCCGAGGTGTTCCGGGCGATGTCGCGATGAAGATATTCGATGATGTCGCGGGATTTGCAGGATATGCTTTTAACAAGTCGCACGCTGCCTGCTATGCAGTGGTCGGATACTGGACTGCTTATATCAAGTATTATTATCCTGTCGAGTTTATGACAGCCACACTTAATTCGTTCAGGACAGAGCTTGTCAAAGCATCAAGCTATATCACTGCTTCGGAACAGATGGGAATACCTGTTCTAAGACCTGATATCAATAAGAGCTTTGCAAGATTCACGACCGAGAAGACCGGTGACGGCAGGATGGGCATAAGGATAGGACTGACTGTTATCAAGGGCGTCGGTGAAGGGCAGGTCAGGCAGATAGAGGAGGACAGGAATAAGAAGGGAGAGTTCAGGTCTTTTGAAGACTTCCTCGTTAGAGGATCCGAGCTTGGGATAAAGCGTAATACAGTTGAGTATCTTATATGGGCGTCAGCGCTTGACGGACTCGGTTATAACAGGGCAACCATGGTAAGGACGTGCCAGACTGAGCTGGATAGCCTGGCGGTGAGGCAGAGCCGCAAGATAGACGGACAGCTGAGCATTTTCGATGCGATGGATCAGAATGCGGGCGGCATGAGTGACAGCGATTATGTGACCGTGTATGAGGCAGATGAATATGATCACGATGTTAAGCTGGCATATGAGAAGGAGGCGATAGGTCTGTATCTGTCAGGTCATCCGCTGGCACCGTATGCTGACAGGATTAACGGTATCGTAGACTTTACGAGCATGGATGCCAGGGATATGATCGCTGCCGGTATGGGGGACAGGCTTGATGATGACAGGCAGGTTATAATGGCCGGCATCATCAATAAGTTCAGCATCAGGTATACCAAGTCCAAGACGCAGATGGCAACCGTAGAGATGGAGGATCTGACGGGACCGTATGAGGCGGTGTCTTTCGGGAAGATCCTTGATTCCATAAGACCGCTCCTTCTTAACGGCAGCAAAGTCATAATAGCCGGGAGAAGGCATATGAGAGGAGATGATTTCTCGGTCTTTATCGACAGGATGTACCCGATAGACAATGTGCCGGGCAATCTGAAGCGGCAGGATAAGAGATCGGGATCCTTATCAGAACAGCAGGAGACGGGAATGCAGAACAGCCGTAGCAATACCGCACAGAACTCTGATAACGGAGGTCTTGTAAGGATCAGGTTCAATAAGACACCGTCATCACCCGAATACAATATGCTCATGAATCTGCTCGTGTATTTCCACGGTAATTGTCCGGTGGATGTGATTTTTGCATCTGACGGGAGCAGCCTAAGGCTTGATCCCGTATGTAATGTGGATTCCTCTCCGGAAGTGCTTGACATATTGTACAGGTTCATGGGGAAGGATAATGTGGAGTTTATATCCTAAAGGTGACTATTGGTGTATAATCTCTACAAATATGCAATTTAATACGGAGGAATCTATATGCCGTTACTTTATAACGAGAACAATCTTCCTGAGATCAATACTCTCAGGGCAAAGAATTATGACAATGTGAACCCGGATGAGGTCGAGGAGATTAAGAGAATAGGTATCCTGACCAGCGGCGGCGACGCACCGGGAATGAATGCAGCGATAAGATCCGTGGTACGTGCCGGCAGGAATGCGGGACTTGAGGTCTACGGAGTTCAGCGCGGATATCACGGCCTCTGGAAAGGCGAGATAAAGGAACTGACCGGCAGGGATGTGTCGGAGACTCTGCAGCGCGGCGGAACATTCCTCATGACAGCCAGATCCAAGACGTTCCAGGAGGATCAGGGTGTGCTCAAGGGAGCCAGGATGATGGAGACATATGGTCTTGATGCGCTCGTCGTAATCGGAGGTGACGGTTCTTTCAAGGGAGCAAGAGCCCTTGCAAGGCTGGGCATGAATGTTATCGGTATTCCCGGAACGATCGATAATGATATCGCTTCCACCGAATATACAATCGGTTATGATACTTCGATGAATACGGCAATGAACTGTATCGATAAGTTAAGAGATACAGCCAGCTCCCATGAGCGATGCAGCGTTATTGAAGTAATGGGAAGAAGGGCAGGTTATATTGCTCTCAACGTCGGAATCGCCACAGGTGCGGAGGCGATCCTCATACCTGAGGTTCCTTATGATTTCAACCGTGACGTGCTGAGGATAATACTCGACGGACGTAACAGAGGCAAGAAGCACTACATCGTAATCGTTGCAGAGGGCGCAGGATCGGCTGCCGATATTGCAAAGCAGATCGAGGATGTAACCGAGATAGAGTCAAGACCTACGATATTGGGTCATCTCCAGAGGGGCGGATCGCCTACAGTGAGAGACAGGACGACAGCAAGCCTTATGGGTATCCATGCGATTGATTGTCTGCTCGGGAAGAGATTCAACCGTCTTATCATTGAGAAGGACGGAAGGATAGGCGACGTTGACATCGAGGAAGGTCTTGAGATGACCAAGACGATACCCGAACTTGAGATCGCCAATGCCAAGAGGCTCTGCTGACCGGTATCAGATGTATCAGAGAACTACCTTCGAAGAGATGAGTGCCCGCCGTAAGATTACGGGGCGGGTGTTGGCAACCTTGGAATTCGACAAGATCACGTCGCATCTTGCGGAGATGGCTCATACTGTCTATGGCAGGGAATTATGCTCTTCCTTGCTTCCGACATCCGATGCGGAAGAGTGTGAGAAGGCTCTTAATGAGACGTACGAGACTTTCATGTACATTAACCGGTACGGGTATCTGCCACTCGGAGGATTCGCGGATTTAAGGCCGCCGCTCAAATATGCTCACGCAGGAGGAGTGTTGTCGATGAGACAGCTCCTTGATACGGCTTCATTCCTTCGTTCTGCAGCCACATTGAAGAAGGCTGTTCCCGATACTTCATCCGAGCTTGACGGGTCGGTTCTTTTTGGCAGGCTCAATTCGCTCGTTACGATATCCGAACTTGAGAAAGAGATATCATCTGCCATCAACAGTGAGGATGAGATGAATGACCGCGCCAGCAAGACACTTTATGACATAAGGCGCCAGAAGCGCGAATTATCGGGAAGCATCAGATCGATCCTCGACAGGGTCATATCAGCAAATGAGGATATCCTGCAGGAGAAGGTGATCACTATCCGTAACGACAGGTATTGTATTCCTGTCATAGCTGATTTTAAGGGAAGGATAAGCGGTATCGTTCACGATACTTCATCAACGGGACAGACTGTCTTCATCGAGCCTATGGCAGTGGTGGAGACTAATAACAAGCTCCGTGAACTGGCGGTGGCCGAGAGTGCGGAGATAGACAGGATACTGGGAGAGCTGACTGACAGGGTGGTAGGAAGCTCATCGTCGATAGAGTCGGATATGAGCATCGTTGCTCAGATAGATTTCTGTTCGGCCAAGGCACAGCTCGCGCTAAGCATGGATGCTGTAAAGCCCGACATTAACAGAGACGGGGTAGTAGAGCTGATCAAAGCAAGGCACCCTCTGATCAACAAAGACAAGGTCGTTCCCGTCGATATCAGGATAGGAGATAAATACAGCACGCTTGTTATTACGGGACCGAATACGGGAGGTAAGACCGTGTCGCTGAAGACATGCGGCCTTCTGACACTGATGACGATGGCCGGGCTTATGATACCGGTATCTTCCGGCAGCAAGGCATCCCTGTTTGATGCGGTGCTGGCCGATATCGGAGATGAGCAGAGCATCGAACAGAGCCTGTCCACCTTCTCGGCACATATGTCGAATATCGTCAGCATCCTCAAGAGTATCAAGGGAAGGTCGCTGGTCATACTTGATGAATTGGGTTCGGGAACGGATCCGGATGAGGGCGCGTCACTGGCGATGGCTATACTCGAACATCTCAGATCACGTAAATGCATTACACTTGCCACTACGCACTACAAAGAACTCAAGTCATATGCTGTGTCGACAGAAGGTGTCATGAACGGCGCTTTCGAGTTCGACAATGAGACATTGATGCCGACATACAGGCTGGTCATAGGAAGACCTGGGTCATCGAATGCATTTATAATCTCGAAGAAGCTCGGACTTCCCGATAATGTTATATCTGACGCGAAGAAGAGAATGTCTGATGAGGAGATCAAGCTGGGAAGACTTATCGAGCTGTCTGAACGTGATGCCCGCAAGGCCCAGTCACTCTACGACAGCAACACTGCACTCAAGGCAAGACTTGAGGAACAGGTGAAGAAGCTGGAAGAGGAGAAGGCTGCTCTCAAAGCCTCCAAGACAAAGATACTCAATGAATCAAGACAGGCTCAGAAGGACCTCCTCAGAGAGAAGGAGGAAGAGATCGGATCTATGATCAGACACCTGCGTAAGAATACATCGAAGATGAATGCCGAACAGCAGCTTGCCGAGATGGAGAAGGTCAGAAGAAGGTTGCGCGCGGGTATTGAAGATCTGACTGATGATTCTCAGGATGAGGAACTGGCAGGGACATTGCCGGGTGAGATCCCCGAGCGTGTGGAGGCCGGTAAGGAATACTTCATTACAACCCTGGGAGTTACGGGGATCGCGCAGGACAATCCCTCACGCAACGGTAATGTCAGGATGAAAGCAGGCGGTATTACGACTGTTGTCAAATCAGATCAGCTCAGGATAATAACCGAAGAGATGCGCAGACAAAGCAATGATTCCCCGAAGCCGAAGCTTCAGCGCAGGGTTCAGGATTCATCTGCAAAGAAGGCGCGTGAACTGAGGTTCAATATGGCATCCTCGACTTCGTCCGAGCTGATGCTCATCGGAATGCGCGGTGATGAAGCCGAATCACGGCTTGAACGCTACATCGAAGAGTGCAGTCTGGGCGGGATCAAGGATATAAGAATAGTCCACGGCAAGGGTACCGGAGTGCTTAGAAGCATAGTAAATTCTTACCTCAGCAGGGATCCCAGGGTCGAGTCGTACCGTGCGGGACTGCAGGGTGAGGGCGATGACGGCGTCACGATCGCGAGGCTTGTGTAATGGTGATAGATAAAGGCCGTCCGATGAGGAAGCTTGCAGTTGCTTTGTTCATAATCTATATCCTGCTCGTTCCGGTGTGGGTGCTTCTGTTCAAATCGAGCTGCGAGGTATTCTACATCGGCAAATGGGAAGGGCTGATAATCGCTAATGAAGAGATGATATGTAATTTTACCCGTCATGCAAATGTCAATCCCACAAGGATATACTGGGGAGACATGCTGCTGAATATCCTGGCTTTCGTGCCGTTCGGCATTTACCTTGAGATGCTTTTCCATGACAAGAATGCTTTTGAGAAGGTACTGGTGATGTTTCTTGTATCATTGGCGATCGAGGTGACACAGTTCACGCTCATTCTCGGTGCGACCGATGTAGTTGATCTGATAGCCAATACTCTCGGCGGTATCGCAGGACTTCTTATCATGAAGATGCTGTATCATGACAGGATCATTAAGGTGGTGCTTGTACTTGCCGTATTTATAACTGCAGTGACAGCCATAGAAGTCGGTATTCATACCGTCAGGATCTCCCACGATGTAAGTGATTTCTACAATGAAGAGACATATGAGGAATATCTTAATGCCTTCGGGACTTCTTCCGGAGAGAAAAATGTGCCGTATTATGACGGCTCCGGGATAGGCTGATCATCACTTGGGGGCGTTCTCGGGATCCCAGTACTTGTCTTCCATCTCGTGCATCCACTTGGACAGGGCATCTGTCATCTTGTGGGCATCGTTGTCATAGTCAGCCGGCATGAGGGGCTTGCCTACAAATATCCTGATCTTCTTGCGCTTCATGAACCCCTTGAAAGGGTGAGGATGCTTATCATGTCTTGACCATATCTGGTAAGCTCCGGAGATATACACGGGAACCAGCGGCGTACCGGCCTTGATAGCCAGATAGCACGAACCGTCCTTGAGCTCGGCGAGCTTACCCGTATGCGATCTTGTTCCCTCAGGAAATACAAAGCATATATTGCCTTCCTCAACTTCCTTCTTGGCCTTGATAAGACCTCTTACGGGGTTGCCGTAACGGTCAACGGCGATGCCTCTGCCAACGCGCATGATGAGGCGTCCGAGTTTGCCGTGATTCGTCTCCAGGTCTGCGCCTGCAAGACAGCACATCCACTTGAAATGACCTTTGGGAAGATAGTCGATAATGAGGACGCCGTCCACATATGACTGATGGTTGGCTGCCACAACATAAGGGTTATCGGCAGGGAAGTTCTCCTTGCCGATGCACTTCATGTTGCAGCATATGTGAGTCAGTGCAAGGAAGCAGTTCTTCGCAACGACATCCCAGAAACCTCTCTTTGTAGGATATTTCTCATCAAGATGCTTATGATTGATAGCGCCTGCCATGTCTGCCTCCGAACTTTTGTTAACTTAAAGAGAATAATAACCGATAAAGGCGATAAGGTCAAAGATTTTCGCTTATATTATAATAATTATGTTTTTTTGCATTTTAGTGGTATTATATGCTATCAGCAGTATGCCTGATTAAGGAGAGTCTTCTAATGAAACCAGTGAGCGGTACAGCTCTGTATGAGTCAAAGAAATACGATAACCTGAGAGATCTTGTGATTAGCGGGTGTGAAGAACACAGCGCGCGGGACGCGTTTATCTTCAGAAGGAATCCCCAGCAGTCCGAGATACACAGGAGTTTTTATGAATACGGCGAAGATATCAAAGCATTCGGCACATATCTTCTGAACAGCAAGTATGCAGGTGATAAGCTTGCAGTAGTAGGCGAGAACAGTTATGAGTGGTTTGTGTCATACAACGCGATACTGTCAACCGACAGCATAGGTGTCCCGCTCGACAGGGCACTTCCTGAGGATGAACTCGTCGCTCTCCTCAAGAGAAGCGGAAGCAGGATGCTCGTTTATCACCATAAGCACCACAAGATGATGATGAATATCGCAAAGCGTCAGGACGACGGCGAGGAGGGCATACTGGTGGACAGCTTCGTCGTAATGTACCGCGAAGGACTCAAGGACAGTGAATGGCCGGATGATCCGAGATTTGCAGATTTCTATGATCTTGTGGCGCAGGGAAGACAGCTTCTCAAGGAAGGCGACAATAAGTTCATGACTACGCCCATTGACACCGAAGCTGCAAGGATAATACTGTTTACGTCCGGAACGACTTCGATGAGCAAAGGAGTACTCCTGAGCCACAAGAATATCACATCCAATGTTCACTCCATCAACCAGACTCTTGATGTAAGACCGGGTGACCGTGCGTTCTCCATACTTCCTCTGCATCATACATTTGAGAATACATGTGATTTCTTTATCTTAAGATCGGGCGGATGTCTGTGTCTGTCTGACGGTCTTCGATATATTACGAAGAATCTTCAGGAGTGGGGTCCGAATGTATGTATCTCGGTTCCCATCCTTTTCGAGAATATCTATTCCAAAATAGAGGAAGCTCTTGTCAAGACCGGCAAGGACAAGGTAGTGTCTTTTATGCGCCCCATAACGAGATTCCTCAAAAAGTGCGGTCTCGACCTAAGACATGGGATCTATAAGCAGATTCTCGACAATCTCGGCGGCAACTTCAGGTTTGTCGTAATCGGAGGAGCCGGAATCGACAAGAGATACATTGACGCTTTTACCGACTTCGGGATCGATATGTATATGGGATACGGTCTTACAGAGACATCTCCCGTTATCTCGGTTACCAACGAACTCTGCAATGTCCACGGCAGTGTAGGAAGACCTATGGCAGGCATCACGGTTGCAGTAGATGCCGAGGGGATCGGACCCAAGGCGGTCGGTGAGATACTTACAAAATCTGACAGTGTCATGCTCGGATACTATAAGAATGATGAGGCTACCAGGGAGGCCATCGATGATAACGGATGGTTCCACACGGGTGATATGGGCTATATGGATAAGACAGGAAGCATCCATATAACGGGGCGTGTCAAGTCCATGATCGTTCTCACCAACGGCAAGAAAGCATTCCCTGAGGAGATCGAACAGGTAATTGCAGAGATCAAGGGAGTTAACGAAGTCTTTGTATGGGGCAACAGAAATGAGAAGGAGGCCATCGACATCTGCGCCAAGATCCTGATCAACAGGTCGGAGATAGGGCGCGAGCTGGGTCTGAATGTAGAGCCGGATGACGGTCAGGTCGAAGCATATCTGAACGACAGGATGCACGAGGCAAACCACACGATGCCGGCATATAAGATCGTCAGGAATTTTGTATTCTCGGAAGAGGACATGATCAAGACTACAACTCTTAAGATCAAGCGTCCCAAGGAGCAGGAGCATATCGAGTCAAGACTTGCCGAATTAGGCGTTACCATGAGAGATGTTAACGGCAAGAATTTTGACAAACTTATAAAGGTCTGAACTTGTAATGGGTAAGATTGCGAAGAGATACATGTCGTTGTGGAATGATCTTAAGGGGTGGAAGCTGTTTCTCTTTTATGCGCTTCACTATACGGTTCTCTTCGCAGTTGTTCAGTATGCCGTTTTCTTCAAGATAACAAATGCAGGACTGGGATTCGTGTGGTCCACGGACGGAACCGATCAGCATTTTGCGAGACTACTTTACATAAGTGACAATGCGCATGCATTGTGGAACAGCCTGATATCGGGACAGGGCCTCGTGTGGCCTCTGTATGATTTCAGAACGGGCTTTACGGTACATGATCTCCAGGTTGGACTGCCTCATCTTCTGGCGGCGTTCTGGCCTTCTGAGAATATGGATACTTTCTATACGATACTGGTCATCGGCAACTTCTATCTTGCCGGGCTTACATTCTCTGCCATGTGCTTTTACTTCAAGCAGAAGCCGTTCCCGGTGATCATCGGTGCGATTGCGTATGTGTTCAGCGGGTATTCGATATATACGGGAGTAAGGCACCCTCATTTCATGGTGCCCGTCGTTCTCCTTCCGGTACTTATCATAGGCACAGAGCGCGCCCTTAGAGGTGAACGTTCGGTACTTCTTACAATAACGGTATTTCTGTCGCTCACTGCGCAGTGGGGATTGTATTTCTCATGTATGCAGGCGATGTTCGTTGCACTTTATTCAGTCACGAGACTTATCTGCAAGGGAAGGGATCTTAAGCTCAAGGAGAAGTTTATAAAGCTGATGAACGTAGTATTGTGGGGTGTTCTCGGAGTGCTCCTGTCTGCCGCCGTAATGATACCTTCGTTTATAAGCATGACGGGTGACGGCAGATCTGATCTGTCTCTTGCGGCAAATCTCGATCTGTGGCTGTATGATGAGAATTACTTCAGAAATTTCTTTATCAATTTCTCCGTCAATCATTCCACACATACCAACTGGATGTTCGTCAGCTTTGCAGCCATAGTGCTTCCCGCGATTATAATGTTCTTCATGGACAGGCGCAAGGAAGTCAGGCATCTCAAGGTTATCTGGGTCATCCTGACAATTATGCACTTAATTCCCGTATTTGCATTTGTCATGTCAGGCTTCAGCAACATAGCCAACAGATTCTGCTTCGGATATGCTCTGTTCAATGTGTTCATAACGGTTATCGAGTTGTCGAGGATTAGAGAGCTTACGCGATGGAAGGCTGTTGTTGTCATTGCCTCAGTTCTTGCTTACAGCATTGCTGCATACCTCCTTCAGGCAGCAGATTCCCGTGAGGTATGGCCTTATGTCATCACCTTCGGAACGACTGCAGCTGTAGCCGTAATCGCACTGATAACGAAGAAGAAGACCGGGGCGGGGAATATCGTAATATCGCTCTTCTGCCTGATCATGACATGCGTATCGGTAGCCTATACGGCGACGTTCATATACCACAATATCTATCTTACACAGTTCTACAAGAACGGCATGGATACCATTAAGGCGGACTACCTTTATTCCGCAGGTATAAGCGATACCATCAACAATGACAAGAGTTACTACAGGGTTGACGGCAATGCGGTACCGTACAAAGGGTCTGCATCGGGATTCCATTTCGGCGTGAATACAATGACGGGATATCCTTATTTCGGTTGGAGCAGGGGATATGAAGAATGGATCTCGGAGATGGAGCTGGCCAGATTCCATAACAAGCACAGGTTTCTGGGTATCAATGCAAGACCTCAGATGCTCACACTGTCTTCAGTTAAGTATTTTGTGGACAGGAGGACCGATTATTCGATAGTTCCTTATGATTTTACCGACCGCGAGACGATAACGGCGGATTCGTACAAAGATGTGATAACAGAGAACGAACATGCGCTCCCTATCGGTTACACGTACGACTCTTACATGCTCAGGGATGATTATGAGAAGTTGTGGGCACTTGATAAGCAGGAAGCAATGATGGAAAGCGTAATAATCAATAAGGAGCCTTCATCCGTAAAGCTTGACAGGGTAAAGGATATAGAGAAGACTGCCACGGAGGTCCCCTGCAAGATCGTAGGATTTGCCGGAATCAATAAAGAGGGCGATAAATATGTGATGCAGAATCCGAATGCGATGATGATCGTAGAGTTCAAAGGACTTCCCGATACGAATACCTACATCAGGCTGAAAGATATGCGATTCGACTATGTCAAGGGCAACTACATGCTCCTGAACGTTAGCACGGGTAAGTCGACGACAGTTTGTACATATACCGATTACGGATACATCTACTATACCGGTCAGGATACTATGCTGCTGGATCTCGGGTACACCGAAGACGGATATACAAGGGCGGCGATAACCTTTGACAATAAGGGTTCGTTCACTCTGGGCGGCGTTGAGATATGGTGTGATTCAATGAAGGATTATGCAGACCGGGCAGACAGCCTCAGGGAATGTGTCCTGGAGAATGTGGAATACGGCAACAGATCCATGAAGGGAACGATCAGCAGCGACCGTGACAGGTTCCTCGTATTGTCGATCCCGGAGCTGAACGGATGGACTGCTTATCTTGACGGTAAGGAAGTCGAGCTTTACAAGGCCAATACCGCCTTTATGGGAATTGAGATTCCTTCAGGCGATCATGTGGTAGAATTAAGATACTGGATGCCCGGTCTTACAGCCGGGTTGACGGTGAGTGGGGTTGGGTTAGTTCTTTTTGCGGGAACTATCCTGATATGGAACAGGAACAACAAAAAGAACAGGTTGAAGGAGAGTTACAAATGAGCAAGTCCAATTTCGATGAAGCATATGAGATAGAGAGCAGAAGATATCCGCCTTTCCTCAGGATGTCACCTCTTAACATGAAGATTCTGATCGCCTTTGTTGCACTATATGCAGTGGCGAATATCGTGCTGGGATTAATGGTGTACTTCACTCAGAAAGCGGCCCTGGACAAGATAATCCAGAAATACGGAAGCGATTATTCATCCGTTTTCTCTTCAGTTACGGAGGCCCCCGGTCTCACGCTTGCATATACCATATTCTCGGTAGTCATTAATATTGTCGTTACCGGATTTGTCATCAATGTCCTTCTCGGTAATGTTGACGATAACTTCCAGGTCTACTGTATGGTCGGTATCCCGATCTGGTCAGTGCTCATCTTGATCTATGCACGTACGATACCGAATATTTGCTTTATGCTTCCGCTCGCATGGCTGTGGATAATGCTCGTCATTGAGAAGAAGGTTCACACCGCGGCTCAGAGGAGATCCAATACCCTCAATGAACTTGAACGCGAGCACAACCGGCGTGAGGCTACCGCGGCATACGCTGCGGCTGCAAAGGGTGATAATATCCACACCATAGATGATACCATTCCTGATTACGGCCCTATTAAGGGACGTGATGCCAGGTATTGCCCCGTCTGCGGAATAGAGCTTGGACCTGACGACAAGGAATGTCCGATGTGCAGCCCTGCTCCATCGGCAAGTCCCTGGGGCTGATCATCCTATGGCAAAGAAGCTGCTGAAGAATACCGTATTCATACTGTCGGCAGTCATACTGTCAGCTATACTCGGTACGGCGCTCCTTTTTGCCGCATATCTGCTTCCGGTCGACGGAATCAGGGAGCATGTCAGAGATTCATCTCCGGTTTACGACAGGGAGGGGCTTACTAATCTCTATGTTCCGTGGCTCACCAGCACCAGGATGGATAACTATACCGATTCCATAATGCTGAGCGAAGCCGCTTACAAAGGGAATGGCAAGGCTCTCAACAAAGCACTTCTCAGTCCTTACTGCTATGTCACAGATCCCGAGGCGTATGCTAAGCCCGGTTACCTGATAAGGATGCTCGATCCTTCTGAGGAGAACTCAACCATCCTTGTATCATATTCAAGATACTGGCACGGCTATCTCATTTTGATCAAGCCGCTGCTGATGGTTACCGGCATTACGGGGATAAGGATCGTTAATGCGGTATTTCAGACTCTGATGTTCGTGCTGATCTTACTGGAACTGCATAAGGCAGGAGTTCTGCGCAGGTTTATATTGCCGCTTCTGGTAACGATCCTGCTCGTCAATCCCGTCAGTACCGCCCTCAATATGCAGTTCGCCTGTATTTACAACATTACGCTTGTATTATCATTCATACTGCTTCATTTCAAGCTGTATTCATCCGAGAATCTATGGAAGCTGTTCCTTGCCGCCGGTATCAGTGTAGCGTATTTTGACTTTCTGACATACCCGCTGATGAGCCTGGGAATACCCCTGATCTTTGCTCTTGCTCTGGGCGGATTCAGCTCGAAAGACAACCTCATCCGCACCGTCACCTCATCCTTTGCCTGGGGCTTCGGCTACGCTTCCATGTGGGTGTCCAAATGGATCATTTGTGACCTCGTTACAGGGAGTAACACTGTTACAAATGCAGTAAATCAGGTGCTTGTGAGGACAGTTACCAACGCGTATGAAGAGACGGGGATAGAGTCCGGCAACGTTATAGATGTCATCGGATATAACCTTGAAGTGTTCAGAGATCCGCTGTCGTTATGCATCATCTCAGGTTCAGTACTGGGATTTGTCATCTTCCTCATTGCAAAGAAGATCAGGTTCAGACCTGATGAATCTGTTCTCATCCCGCTCCTGCTCATCGCACTTATGCCTTTCGCGTGGTATGTGGTCCTGTCGAATCATTCGGCTATCCATTTCTGGATGACATACCGCAACATGGCAGTAACGATATTTGCAGCCGGTGTTATCATGGCTTGCGGAACGGGAACGGGCAGTACGGATAAAGCCGCCAAGGATAAGCGCTGACAGTCTTATGCATTCGAGTAAATAGATATATCAAAAAATAAATATATATTGTATAATTCTTACATGTTTAAAACTCGGAGGTGCCCTTATGACATTTGAAGAACTGATGGATTATGCTATTGAGAATGAATGTTCCGATGTACATATTACTGAAGGAACCAACCTTGCCGTAAGAAGATACGGTATCCTGCACATTCTTGACGAGCGCCCGACCGTTGAAGAATCCAAATCAATGATCTATACGATTCTTACTCCTCATGAGATCGAGAGAGTTGAATCAGGTGAGGACCTTGATATCGGTGTAATGATCGATAACGAAGTCCGTATAAGAGCTAATATATATCATCAGCGTAATAATCTCGCTGCAAGTATCCGTATTCTCATGTCCAAGATCCCTGAGTTTGATGATCTGGGACTTCCTGAAGCCATCAAGTCGCTTGCTACTGCCCAGAATGGCCTTCTCCTTGTCACAGGCCCTACGGGTTCAGGTAAGACAACTACAATGGCTGCTGTCGTTGACTACATCAACAAGAATGAGCCTAAGCATGTTATTACCATCGAGGATCCTATCGAGTATATCTACCCTCACGACAGAGCAATGATCCATCAGCGCCAGGTATTTATTGATACACCTTCATTTGCTGAGGCACTTCATTCTTCACTCCGTGAAGACCCTGACATTATCCTCGTTGGTGAGATGCGTGACTATGAGACTATCTCAGCTGCCATCACGGCTGCAGAGACAGGACACCTCGTGCTTTCCACACTCCATACACAGAGTGCTGCACAGACGATCGACAGGATCATTGATGCAAGCCCTGTAGAACAGCAGTCAACCATCCGTTCACAGTTCGCTAACTGTATCAGAGGCGTTATCTCACAGCAGCTCCTTCCTACGATCGACGGCAACGGCCGTGTGCTTACAACTGAGGTTATGGTCGGTACAAACGCTATCACGAACCTCATCCGTGAGGACAAGATCCAGATGATCCCCGGTGCTATCCAGTCAGGTCACAAGGAAGGTATGCACACATTGAATGAAGACCTTGTAAGGCTCTTCCGTGACGGTCTCATCAGCAAGAGAACTGCACTCCTTGCTTCTTATGACCAGCAGGATCTCGAGAGAGCTTTGGGTAATTCCACATCGTCTTCATACACATTCTGATCCGGTATCATATTACAAACTGAAGGGGTGTCCTTTTATGGGCACCCTTTATATTTTGCTATTTCTCCGATTTGTGATAATATCTTCTGGATATTTTGATTCTGTATAACGGAGAACGGTTTTGGTATGTTTTGGAAATATGTAATAGCTTTCTTTATCTCTATGGTACCCCTGGTCGAGCTCAGAGGCGCGCTTCCTTACGCTCTTGCGTCAGGAATACCTACAATTAATGCATATATTCTTTGTATCGTGGCAAATATGCTTCCCGTACCCGTTATTTTCTTCTTTGCACGGAAGGTGCTTGAATGGGGCAAAGACAAAAAGTTCATAGGTAAGTTCTTCACATTCTGTCTTGAGAAAGGTCACTCAGGCGGTGAGAAGCTGAAGGCGAAGGCCGGCAAAGGCCTTTTTGTTGCACTTCTGTTGTTCGTCGGAATACCTCTGCCCGGTACCGGTGCATGGACAGGCACGCTGGCTGCAAGTATCCTCGATATGGATTTCAAGTCCAGTGTTCTTGCCGTAATGCTCGGTGTAGTCCTTGCCGGAGTAATAATGGGAACAGGAACCTATGTGGTTATGTTCTTCTCCGATCTGTTCTGATCCGGAGTAATATTGAACTGTTACCACAAATAGTCTGCGTACGCAGCAAACATGTTCCACTGAATCGGTTTAGATGCACAAATAGTCTGCGAGCGCAGCAAACATGTTCCTGTAAAGACGATTTTATTCACAAAGTTACTGCGAGCGCAGAGTAAACGTTCCTGTAAAAAATCTACCGGAACAGAATTACTGCGCACGCAGCAAACATGTGTCTGCACGGGGAACTTATCGGTGCAGAAAAACGGATACAGGTATCGGCAGCACGAGCGGATATGCAGACAAAGAGTACTGAACACGTTTATCCCCGCGAAGCGCGACTGAGTTCCGGACAGCGGCAATGAGCTTCTTTTATCCGACAAACTCATCCAGCGCAGGCATCAGCGTCTTATTACGGGTTGATGAGATGTTGTTGCAGAAGATAACATCTTGGATGTGATACTTGTCGACCACGCCGGTCAGCTTCAATGAAGAGATCTTCTTGTAGTATCTGTAATCCACCACATACACATACTGATAATCAGGGACGAGGAAAGGCGTGAAGGCATTTCCGAATGATTCCTTGATTATGAGGCATGCGGAACCGTCATTCTTTGCAGGATTTGTGATGACAGACCAGGGTTGGTCTCCTCCGATGAACGTATTATACTTGGAGCTTGATGCCCATGTGGACACATCGGTAACTATATGCCAGCCTTCGAGGGGTGTTCCGTCTTTTTGCATGATCTCGATCTTATTGGTGGCATTTGGTGTGTATGCCACAACAGTATCGGGATTGTTCAGGAGCTTGTTCTTATCCGAATCTCTGTAGAAAGAACCTTTGAAGTTGTCGAATTCTCTCTTTGTGAAATCATTCTCGAGCGATGCGTGACCTCTGCCGCGGAGCTTGGCGAATTCCAGATAAGCATACCACGCACCGTCAGCTGTCCAATGGTGATCGTTGCGGAAATAGATATACTCGTTGCGGTGGCTGCGCAGTACATCGAACAGTTCAACCTTGTTGACGCCATTGATGGAACCGTACATGTAGTCGATCGCTTTCTTCTGATCGGCAACATTTGTGATCGTCTCTCTTACTGAAGCGGGGAGGGTAATATCCATGCTCGTCGGGATGATCATGGTGTAGACATTTGCCTTGCCGTTCAGAAGCTGCCCTGCCCTGTTAATGGCACCTACATACGTATCTGCAAGGGACTGCACGAAATGATAATACTCATATCCGGTGTCGCCGACTATAAGCAGGGAACTGAGCTTCTTGACAGGGACTCCCGTCATATCAGGATCAGTAATCTCGGCTGTGGATTCCGTTGTCTCTTCCGTAGATTCAGACGTCTCTGACACCGATGTGTCAGCCGTTGCAGATGACCCTTCCGTAGCTGTCGTAATGATTTCAGTGGGGGCCTTTGTATCGCTCGGGGGAACTTCTGTACCGCCTCCGGTACTGCATGAGGTAATGAGTGATGCGGCAATAAGTGACGCCGCGATCACGGGCCTGATATTCTTAAATCTGTGCATGATCGTTCTCCTTTACTTTACAAACTCATCAAGAGCGGGAACAAGAGTCTTGTTACGGGTCGATGAGATGTTATTGCAGAAGATGACATCCTGGATTTTGTACTTATCGACAACGCCGGTCAGCTTCAACGATGAGATCTTCTTGTAGTATCTGTAGTCAACTATGTATACATACTGGTAATCAGGGACGAGGAACGGCGTGAATGCGTTGCCGAAAGAGTCCTTGATAATGAGACATGCGGATCCGTCAGTCTTTGTGGGATTCGTTATTACTGACCAGGGGTTGTCTCCGCCGATGAATGTATTGTACTTGGAGCTTGCTGCCCAGGTGGATACATCCGTTATGACATGCCAGTTCTCAAGAGGTGTGCCGTCCTTCTGCGTGATCTCGATCTTGTTGGTGGCAACAGGAGTGTAAGCCGTAACTGTATCGGGGTTGTTGAGTTTGGGATCCTTCTTGGAGTCATTGTAGAATGTTCCGAGGAATCCGGAGAACTCTCTCTTGGTAAAGTCTGTCTCGAGATTAGCGTGACCTCTTCCTCTGAGCTCGGCGAACTGCAGATAAGCATACCATGCACCGTCAGCTGTCCAGTGATGGTCGTTACGGTAGTAGATGTACTCGTTGCGGTGATTCTTCAGCACGTCAAAGAGCTCGACTTTCTGAACGCCCGTCATGGAGCCGTACATATAATTGATGGCCTTTTTCTGATCTGATACATTCGTTATCGTGTCTCTTACCGAGGCAGGGAGAGTGATGTCCATGCTCGTAGGTATGATCATGGAATACACCGTGGCCTTGCCCTGGAGAAGTTGTCCCGCCCTGTTTATCGTTGAGATGTACTTATCTGCAAGGGACTGCACGAAATTATAATACTCATATCCCGTATCGCCGACGATCAGCAAGGCACCAAGCTTCTCAACGGGAACGTCATCCATATTGGGGTCGGTTATGTCGGCAGATGTCTCCGTCGCACTGGTGTTGTCTGTACTGCCTGTATTATCGCTGCTTGAAGACGGTTCGGTATTATCCGTGCTGTCAGTGATCACGGAAGTATCCGATGACATGGGGGCATCGGGGATGTCATCGCCCTGCTCGACGTCGCCGTGGATCTGGGTAGAAGCAGGCTTCAGGATCGAGTTGATGCCGGAGTTAAGCGAGAAGTACATATCGCGAAGCGGATATGTATCCGCGAACCAGTCGCTGATGCCGGAGAAGTACTTGCCGCTGAAGAATGCTTCGGCGGTGAGTTCGGGAAACTTGGTCAGTTCTCTTTTCTCCGCTTCGGAAGTCTTCGGGTGGAATGCCGGTATCCACGATATTACCGCCATCAGAATAAATACGATGGAGAATACGTTGATGCCGATCAGCTTATAATCAAATTTGTCTTTGTTGAACATAATCTATACTCCTTAAGATCAGGTTGGGCGGATCAGAATTTCCAGTAGAGGAACGGGTTGTAGCTGTCGCCTACGAGGAAGATCGTAGCCAGCAGCAGACATACTACCGGGGTAGCTATGGTGCCGATGGCAAACACAGCCCTTGCTTTAGGTGATCTCTCATATTGTTTGTTGACATATTTGGATATTGCCGGAATAATCGGCGAGCAGGCGACAGCGCAGATGATCAGGAAAATGATATTTGCCTTGACTGACGTCGATGTCTCAAAGTTTGTGAAGCCTGCCGGCGTATTGCCGAATATGCCCTTAAATGCCGCACCAAGCACCTTGAAGTCCGTGAACTTGAACAGCACCCAGCCGAAATAGATAATGACCAGAGTGACGATATTCGAGATGAAAGGGATCTTCTCGAGTGCATTCTTGAGCACAAATTTCTCTATGACGAGGAATACGAAGAAGTAAACGCCCCAGAGCATATAGTTCCAGGATGCGCCGTGCCAGAATCCCGTCAGAGCCCACACGACGAGCAGGTTGAATATCTGCCTTCCGGTAGAGCACCTGTTGCCTCCGAGAGGGATGTATACATAATCACGGAAGAAGCTGGACAGTGACATGTGCCATCTCCTCCAGAAATCAGTTACTGATTTAGCCGTGTAAGGGTAGTTGAAGTTCTCAAGATAATGGAAACCGATCATTCTGCCCATGCCGATCGCCATGTCGGAATAAGCCGAGAAGTCGAGATATATCTGGAACATAAATGCCAGACATCCGACCCAGAGTGCAAGAGTGGGTCTTGTCATTATAAGCTTGAGTGCTTCATCCGGAGCGATCTTGTCGGCTACGAGCATCGAGTCGGCAATGGCGCCGCATGTATTGGCGAGAACAGCCTTCTTGGCAAGACCTACCGTGAATCTGGTGATGCCGTAGGACAGATCAGTGACCGTGACCTTACGTGATGTGAGTTCCTTGTTAACGTCACTGTACCTGACGATGGGACCCGCGATACACTGATGGAATAAACTGACGTACATGAGAAGAGTGGGGAAGCTCTTCTGTGCTTCCACCTCGCCCCTGTATACATCGACAACATATGACAGGAGCTGGAATGTATAGAACGAGATACCGATGGGGAGCACGATGTTCGCGATCGTGTCAGGCACCCCGAAAATATTCTTGAACTGTCCGACGAAGAATGTAGCATATTTGAAAAGTCCCAAAAGTCCCAGGTCAATAAGGCAGGCAAGAATGAGACCTGTCTTGGCGATCTTCGTCCGGGCGCCGACAGCGTAGATACCCCGCGCTATCAGATAGTCTGCCAGAGCCATTCCTATCATGAGGAAGACTGCGACAGGTTCACCCCATGCGTAGAATATCAGCGAGAAAATAAGCATTATATAATTCTTGGCCTTCTGCGACTTGGTCACAAAATAAAGGATCAGGTTCAGCGGCAGAAAGACAAATACAAAGAAAAGGCTTGAGAAAACCATTGTATCCCCCATTCACTTTATTAATAAAAATTATTATAACACTGTTATATGCTACCGCCGTATTAATCTTACATGACAACTATATACCGGATTATCCGCTTCTTTCTGTATATTTGTTCAAAAATGGTCTGACATGTATCGGAAGAATTCTCGACATTTACAGATGCAACACCTCTTTGATTGAACTATAATCCTATAGTCTGGTGATACCGGACAAAACAAGAATTTGAGGAGAGTTTATTATGAAGAAGTTTATCATGAAGGCTGTCTCTCTTGCTCTTGTAGGTGCCATGGGCTTTGCTTTTGCCGGCTGCTCCGGTAAGAGCCAGAGTTCCGAGAGTTCAGATGCATCTGCAGCAGAGGAACAGTTCACTGTTGAGAAGGGCAAGCTTGTAATGGCTACAAACGCCGCTTTCCCTCCTTACGAGTTCTATGAAGGCGATAAGATCGTAGGAATCGACGCAGAGATCGCTGACGCAATCGCAAAGAAGCTTGGTCTTGAGCTTGAGATCCAGGACATCGAGTTCGACTCGATCGTTACGGGCGTTCAGGCTAAGAAGTACGACATCGGATGCGCAGGCATGACAGTCACTGAGGACAGGAAGCAGTCAGTTAACTTCACATCCACATATGCTACGGGTATCCAGGCTATTATCGTCAAGGACGGTTCCGCTATCACTGATTTCGAAGGGCTGAAAGCAGGAACATATCACGTAGGCGTTCAGCAGGGAACAACAGGTGATATCTACATCTCAGACGAGCTTGGTGATGACAGGGTCGAGAGATTCAACAAGGGTGCTGACGCAGTACTTGCTCTGTCCAACGGACAGGTTGACGCAGTTATCATCGATAACGAGCCTGCTAAGTCTTTCGTAGCTGCAAATACAGGCCTTAAGATCCTGGAGACACCTTATGCGGTAGAGGATTACGCAATGTGCGTTAACAAGGACAACGAAGTTCTTCTGAACAAGATCAACGGCGCTCTTGACGAGCTCAAGAAGGATGGCACTCTTGACGCTATCGTAGCTAAGTACATCCCTGCAAACTGATCTGTTTTCATAAAAATCTCATAAAAAGCGGAAATAACTCTTTATTTCCGCTTTTTATTTTTTTACAATAGATATCTACGCACAATTATCGGATACTCGGAGGAATTTGTTTTGACCCTTGGTTTTATGGCGGCTTTGCCCGATTGGCTTGTCAACTGGTGGACTGATCTGAAGGACAAGTTTATCCTCAACTTTATTAACGACGACAGGTACAGATATATTCTCAAAGGCCTCGGCGTGACGCTTGAAGTTACCTTTTTTGCCGTCCTTCTCGGAATCGCGATCGGTATTATCGTCGCAATAATCAGGTCGACACACGATAAGCTCGTCACTGACATGAGAGCCGGCATCGCCAGGTTCATACTGAATATATTAAATGCCATAGTCAAGCTGTATCTTACGGTCATCCGCGGAACCCCTGTGGTCGTACAGCTCATGATCGCGTATTTTGTAATATTCTCGTCGTCCAAAAACAAGGTGCTCGTTGCGATCCTGGCGTTCGGCATCAACTCCGGTGCGTATGTTGCCGAGATCGTCAGGTCCGGCATAATGAGTATCGACAACGGACAGTTCGAGGCAGGAAGATCCCTCGGATTCAATTATGTTCAGACGATGATCTATATAATCATACCGCAGGCCTTTAAGAACGTTCTGCCTGCACTTGCCAACGAGTTCATCGTGCTGCTTAAGGAGACATCTGTATCAGGTTATATCGGACTTGAGGATATGACAAAGGGCGGCGACATAATACGAAGCCGCACGTATTCGGCGTTTATGCCGCTGCTGGCGGTGGCGCTGATATATCTGATAATAGTGGTCTTTTTCTCAAAACTTGTTTCCATACTGGAGAGGAGGCTGAGGAACAGTGAACGATAAGCCGGTTAATTACAGTCATCTCATACAGGTTACTGATCTTAAGAAGCATTATAACGGCGGTGATATCAGGGCGCTTGACGGAGTCAGTGTCAATATCGACAAGGGTGAGGTGGTAGTCGTCATCGGGCCGTCAGGTTCGGGCAAATCCACTTTCCTGCGTTCCCTCAATCTTCTTGAGGTTCCCACTTCCGGTTCGATCCTTTTTGAAGGTGTGGATATTACTTCTCCGGATGTCAATATCAACCGTCTGAGGATGAAGATGGGAATGGTATTCCAGCATTTTAATCTCTTTCCGCATCTGACGATACTGCAGAATATGACACTTGCGCCACGTAAGCTCCTGGGACTGAAGAAGGAGGAGGCGGAAGCAAAAGCCATGGATCTTCTCGCCAAAGTCGCACTGTCTGACCGCGCGGGTGCTTATCCCAGCCAGTTGTCAGGCGGCCAGAAGCAGCGTATAGCGATCGTAAGAGCGCTCTGTATGTCTCCTGATGTATTGCTTTTCGATGAGCCCACATCAGCGCTCGATCCCGAGATGGTAGGCGAGGTTCTTGATGTAATGAAGACTCTTGCAAAAGAAGGAATGACCATGGTCGTTGTTACTCACGAGATGGGTTTTGCTAAGGAAGTGGGCAACAGGGTCATCTTCATGGATCAGGGAAGAGTCGTAATGGACGACACTCCTTCGGCCGTATTTGAAAATCCGGACAACGAGAGACTCAGGACATTCCTCGCCAAAGTGCTGTAACGCCGGATTTTTGTTTTTCGTAACAAAAAGAGACTTTTTTAATGCGTTATCTGTGCTAAAATAGAATGTAGTTTTTGTCGAGTGGAGGATCTTAAGTGGATACTAATACCACAAAGTTCAATTTTTCCGGTGACAGGTCAGCGAACGTCAGAGTCCTGATGACCTATGTTTACGGCGCTCTTAAGGAGAAGGGATACAATCCCATCAATCAGCTTGTAGGTTATTTTATATCCGGAGACCCCACTTATATTACAAGTTACAAGGGAGCCAGAGGTTACATCAAGAGAATCGACCGCGACGAGCTCCTGGAAGTCATTATCTCCGAGTATTGTTCCAAGCTCTGACGGTGTATTTATGCCTGGTCAGGGGAGAGTAATGGGTATTGATTTCGGGATGAGGCATATCGGCATTGCCTTGTCCGATGAACTCCGTATAATCGCCAAGGGATTTGAGACCGTCAACTGGAACGGCGTCGATGATGAATGGGCGCTGAACAGGATCTGTGAGATAATCAGCGAGAAGAAGGTGTGCGAGATCGTTCTCGGCCAGCCCAGGAGGACCGACGGGACAGAATCCGAATCAGAACGCAAGGCTCTCGCTTTTGCAGGTAAGCTCAAGGAGATGTGCGGTCTTAACATACATCTTAGGGACGAGAGGTTCACGACTGTCATCGCGTCCAGATACCTCCATGATACGAATATGAAGGCGAAGAAGCAGAAGAAGGTCATCGATCAGGTCGCTGCCGAGATAATACTGCAGGAATTCCTGGATGCCAATTGACATTTATCAGGTTCATACCAATCCGGAAAATCTTCTTTTAGTTCCTATAATATGCTAAAATATATTGTCGCACTATTATCAGCGACAATAATAGCTTTGCCGGGAGGTTTACTATGGATAATGAAGAACGCGATTCTTTGATAGAGCTGGAAGACAGTGAGACCGGTGAGATCACGGAGTTTATTTACGCAGATACTTTTGATTTTAACGGCAAGACCTATGCTGTGCTCCTGACAAATGAGGAGAAGGAAGAAGATATCGAGATGGTCATCATGGAAGAGACGACCGGTGATGACGATGAGATAATGCTCAAGACGATCGACGAGGATCAGGAGGACGTTATCTACGATTATTATGACGAGCTTTGTGACGAACTCTTTGAAGATGAGGACGGCGAAGACGACGGCAAGTAATGAAGAGTAATAAGCGCAGGCCCCAGGGCAAAGGTGTCAAGAAGCCGGAGAGGATACGGGACAGGAATGATAACGAACTGATCGTTATCAGGGATCCCTATAGCCGCAAAGACTATTTTCTGTCGGTGATCGATACTTTCGTCATGGCGAAGAAGGAATACATCGTGATGTACAACTACGTGCCGGATGACGGATCTCATAGTGATCCGGAGCTGGTGATCATGCAGACCGAGTTCTCCCAGACGGGTGACCAGTATTTCTATTCGATCAAGGATTCGATAGAGCTCGAATCGGCTTTCGTGTGTTTTATGAGACGGTATTACGGGTCTGTTAAGCAGGGTATGAGATATAAGGGCACGATTCCCGGAATGGCATAAGGTACAGATACGTGAGCGAACCGGATAAGTTAGACAGCTATATCGATATTGATAAATACGAGCCGTTGTGGAATAAGATAGGCGGGATCATCTCCGCCCTCGTTAAGGCAGCGGCAGGTGTCGGGATCCTGATCGGGTCTGATTATCTGGTTGCTTATATCATGTTCCGCTTCAGAATCAATCCCGGATTTTACAGCGGTGTTTATTCGACGGCATCTTCGGCAGTTGCCATAATAGCTCTCCTGATATTCTCAAGGGCTGAGGGCTTTGTCTTCAACAGGAAGAAGTCAGATCTCATCAGATTCAGGAAGATAAATATTGCTGAGGGCTGGACAGCTGTCCTTATAGCCCTGTCTCTTTTGATGATAGTGTCGGTCTATATGCTGGTCGCCAGATGGATAAGCTCTTTCCAGCAGGTGGTCGAGCAGGCGGTTAACCGCTACGATCAGAGTATGGAAGTCTATGTTCCGGAAGTTGTTTACCCCAAATGGGATCAGGTGCTATATGCCGTCTCCATGTTCCTGCTGGTGCCTATAGCCGAGGAATTCACGTTCAGAGGCATAATCTACGGGGCGATCAACAGGAGACTTAACGGAGCATGGGCGATCATTCTGTCTGCATCCGTCTTCGGAATAATGCACGGAATATCGATACATATCGGTTATGCACTGATCTCGGGAATTATGATAGGTCTGGCATATTATGCGTTTGACAGTATATTTGTGACGATCATCATACACGCTATATTCAATTTCTTCGGTTCTGCTATCTATTATTTTGCAGATATCCTCGGGATCAGTCACAACAATCTGCCAAGCATGTTCACGATCGAGTTGATCGCGACTGTCCCGGCGATGGCCTTGCTCTTTACCGCGGTAGGTAAGAGGATGAATCAGAACAGGGAGAGTCTAAAGGCGGAATAAATGAACAGGCTTGAGAGTTTCAGGTTCGGTAACAGGAGGAGAAGGAAGCTGTTTGTCGTGCTCCTGACTCTGCTTTTTGTCGTTACGCTGTCATTTATCATACTGATCCTTCTGGGTCTGTTCGGATTCAGGGCGGAACTTGTGTCGGTATCGCTCACTGACCAGAGACAGAACGCTACCTATAACGGGGTCGGGATCAATCTGGATCACATACCTAATGTTAATCTTATCAGCAATCCTTCTTTCGAGAAGGAGTCGCAGTATTATTCACTGACAGTACTCGATTGTGACGGTCATTCCCTGTTCTTTGCCCCTGAAGACGTCATAGCCAGCGGGATCAATACCTCAAGGTCGGTGGGCGCTCATATCAGAGTCGTCTCCATCGATGCGGAAGGCAATATGCAGCTTCGCTATGAGGGACACATAGACGGGTATGAATCAGCCAGTCTCGGGCAGAAGTCGGAGATTATTCTTCCGGAGTCGCTCAAGGGCAATTCACATATCACCAAGACATGTACGCTTCAGAACACCGTAACGGCACTTACGGATTCGGGCGTAGTTCTGACCGATATTACTTCGGAACAGCTTATCAAGCTTTATGACGGCGGCAATTTGAGCTTTGTCGATATATGCGGCAACGGCAACAGTATATTTGCTGTTACGGCTGACGGCGTGATCTATAATTCGGCTGACGGCAAGACATTCCTTGAGATGGCCGTAAGCGAAGATAATGAAGAGCTTACGGTGCGGTCCTGTGCCGTAACCTCTGATGTTCTGACTCTGCTGTCATCATCAGGTGACATCTACGTTTATGAGTCGGGTCATTACAGTAAGATCGGCATTCCTTCATATCAGGGAGTCGAGATGATCGGTGCCACGGACGATACGACGGTAATAGTATTGAACGACGGAAGCGTGATGAGATCCGGCAACGGACTTGTCTACTCCAATGTGGATACCGGGGATATCTATACAGGCAGAAAAGCCGTGTCTCTCACATGCAGCAAAAAAACGGCGTATCTGCTTAATGATGACGGTACGATAACAGTTATTGATGTTGCCGGAAATGGCGGCGCAGTTCTCCTTGATGCGGCATCAGGTGCTGACATTAAGGTCAGTTCCTTCGTCGTTACCGATAAAGATCAGATAATCGTTGCAACGGAAGACAAGACGGCTGTCATGATCTCCCAGACGACCGGGGATATTCATAAGATATCTTCTGAGAACATAGCTGTTGACGGCATATTCGCGGCTTCCAACGGAAAGCTTATGATCGCATCGGGCGATAAACTGTATTCCGCGTCTGTGCTGTCTGATTTCTCTCTTATGAATACCGCACCTGATGATGCGATATCGCTGGGAGATATCTGTTTTGTAGACATGTCAAATTCTTATATCTCTTTGTCCGCCGATGACGGAAACAAATGGTATCAGTCACCTGAGGACGGCCTCTGGGACATATACGGGAATGGGACGGGCATCGAATTGTCATCCCAGCATTACGACGGTAATAATTCACTCAGAATGACGGGGATAACGGACAATGCTCACATTGCTTCGCAGAAGCTCTGCGGAAGCGTACGCGATAATTTCGCGCCGGATACATTCTATAAGATAAGTCTCTACATCAAGGCGGATGCAAGCAATATGACTCCGGGGCAGGTGGAGATATGGCTGTCGGGCAAGAGCTTTGGTAATCAGGGAATGACGGTAACAAATATCCGCAGTGATTTTACGGAATACTCAACTGTATTTGTCGTCAACGACAAGATGATGTCTGATGATCCGGTAAGGCTGAATATATCATTCACCGGTGCAGGCACGATCCTCGTTGATCAGATATATGTGGGGCCTGATTCACTCGGCAAGGCGGATATTCCGGTCAGCTTCTCCGACGGAATAGAAGAGGGAAGACCGTCTGCCGTAAGGCTCAACAATCTGGGCATAGGAAGCAACGGTTATTCCGACAGCGTTTTCTGGGGAATCAACGAATTGTCGACCGGATCAAGATATAAGGATGACAACGGCGAATCCCACAGGCTGTCAGATGTAAGGTCATTTGAGAAGAGCCTCAAGCTCGTCAGGAATGCCGATGCAGATCCGTGGCTTGTCCTCGGGTCATATACTACTCCGGATCAGGTGAACAATATCGTGTCATATCTGTGCGGATCAGTGTCTTCAGAATACGGTTCGCTCAGGATAAACAACGGTACGGCACTTCCGTGGAGCAGGCAGTTCGACAAGGTTTACTTCGAGATCTCCGATACGGAAGAGATATTCACGAGCGATGTCCAGAGGGGCAGCTTTGTCGATTATGTTATAGGTATGATCACGCAGTCTGAATACTATACTGATATTAAAGATAAGATAGTCTTCCTGGACGGAATGAGTTATGACGGCGGAGTTATGATGTCGTCGGCTGATGCCCACACGTCACGTATGCGCATTTCTTCCGTGCCCGAGACAGATGAAGAGATGAGAATGACATATCTGGAACGCGTTACCGAAGCATTTGAGAAGACACGTAATGCCGCTCCGAGAGTTGCCGCAGGACGTGATCTCGGGGAGTTTATCGGCTCCGTCGATTTTGCGGGAGAGTTTAATTTCGCGCAGTATATGGCGGCATTGATGGGAGACAGCTCTTATTTTGCCGAGCTTACGCTGATAGACTGCGATATCTCGTTCAGGCATTCACTGTACAACGGTGATGATGTCTTTGCCAAGGGCGGTGAGATGCGCAGAGCGCTTACGATGATGTCCCTGGTAAGCGACATTGCCGATACGAGGAGGATGTATGCCAATGTTGCCGATCCTATGAGCAACAAGAGCGGTCAGTCCGCCGAAGGATTTCTGAGGCAGTGTTCGGTATCGCAGTTCGATTCCGACACGGATTCTTATCTTGTAATAACGAACACATCTGACAGCCTCTGTCAGTTTGTGATGTATAATGCATCAAGGGACTTCAACAGATCGGAGATATGCAGGTATTCTTCAGAGGGAGACAAGCTCAGCACCAAATCGCTGACGAATTCATACAGACGTTATAATCTCCAGCCCGGAGAGACGATAATAGTTACTCTATACAGATAAGGAAAGCAGGTGTAGCAATGAAAAGAATCGATTTCTATCAATTAATGGACGAAGCTTCAAAAGCAAGGGAGATGTCGTATGCCCCATATTCCGGTTTTGCTGTGGGAGCCGCACTTCTCACATCCGACGAGAAAGTATATCTCGGCGGAAATATAGAGAATGCTTCATATTCTCCCACGTGCTGTGCCGAGCGTGTCGCCTTCTACAAGGCCGTGAGCGACGGATACACAAAGCCTTCCGACTTCAAGGCGATCGCCGTATCGGGCGGCCCGAAAGGCGAAGAGGCTTCGGAAAGGTGCGCTCCATGCGGGGTTTGCAGGCAGGTCATGAATGAATTCTGTGATTCGGAGTCATTTCTTGTTATAATGTCTGACGGCAAAGGCGGGCTTGATGTCCATACACTGTCGGAACTCCTGCCTTTGGGATTCAAACTGTAACTGAAAGGAATACTTATCAGATGGGTTGGACAATACTCTGGATACTTCTTATTGCCGTAGGTGCCGTGGTCGTCATATATCTGGCAATCTGGCTTATTACGCCGATGTTTATCAGCAAGAAGGTGATGACATATGACCATAACAGCAAGTTCTACAGGTGGCTTCTCAACAGTTCCACCGGTATTGCCATGAAGATACTGAGGGTTAAGATCCATACAACGGGATTTGAGAAGATACCTGACGGCAGGTTCCTGCTCGTTTGCAACCACAGAAGTAATTTCGATCCGATCATATCGTGGTATGCGCTGAGGAAGTATGAACCGGCATTCATATCCAAACCGGAGAATTTCAATGTATTTCTGTACGGAAGGATAATCCGCAAGTGCTGCTTCCTTCCCATAGACAGAACAAACCCCAGGAACTCGATGAAAACGATACTCGATGCCGTTGATCTCATCAAGCGTGATGAGGTATCGATAGTCGTCTATCCTGAGGGAACAAGAAGCAAACGATTAAAACTCTTGAAATTTCACGCAGGAGTCTTTAAAATTGCACAGAAAGCAAATGTACCGGTCGTAGTAGCCACGATTAAGGGTGGCGAGACGATCAAAGACAGATATCCCTGGAGAAGATCACATATAGATATCGATATATTGGATGTCTTTGACTGTGATCAGGTAAAGAGCAATACGAGTGAGCAGCTCAGTGAGAATGCAAGGAATCTGATGCTTGCCAGGCTTGAACCCGACGGGGAAGGGGATAGTGGTCAGTTAGGATAAAGTATAGTTAATGGAGAGATTAAGCGTTAAGAAGCCTTTTACCATTCTCGTTGCCGCGTTGATCATCATCGCGCTCGGAGGGGTATCTTTGTCAAAGCTTCAAATGGATCTTCTGCCGGAGATCAGCCTGCCTTATGTAATCGTTGTAACAGCATATCCGGGTGCAAGCCCTGAGAAGGTTGAGGAACAGCTGACCGGCCCGCTGGAGAATGCACTCGGAACGATATCCGGTGTCGAGAATGTCATGTCAACAAGTGCGGAGAACTACTCGATGGTTCAGCTGGAATTCGCAGACGGTACTGACATGAATACTGCAATGGTCCGCGTGTCGTCGGCGTTGAATCAGATCGAGAGCAGTCTGCCGGAAGGCTCTACCACTCCGAACATCATTGAGATAAGCATGGACATGCTGGCAACCATGTATGTTGCGGTGGAGAGGGAAGGCTACGATATTTATCAGTTATCCGACTTCGTCAATTACGATGTCATTCCCGAGATATCCCGGGAAGAAGGTGTCGCAAGCATCAATACGATCGGACTTGTCGAGAAGAGTATTCTCGTAGAACTTAATGAGGATAAGATAGACGCATTAAATGACCGGATCTTAACAAAGACTAACGATAAGCTGGCCGAGGCTCAGGAGAAGCTGGACGAAGCCAAGGAGAAGCTTGATGATGCACAGAAGAAGCTTGAAGAAGCTCAGGCCGGGTTCGGATCCACAATGTCCGGCGCCATCTTCGACAACCTTGATAAGCAGGCTCCGGGAATAGCAAAGAACCTCAAAAAGATGATATCTGACCTTAAGAAGCAGCTTGAAGGCGTTGCTGAAGGTATCGAAGGCCTTCAGAACGAGGCAGAGAGGAGAGTTGCGGAATCCGAGAAGGCTGTTGCGGCAGCGAAGAAGACTCTTGATGATGCAAATGCCGCTCTGACTGAAGCTCAGCAGGAACTTGATTCTGCAAATGCGGCTCTTGCGCAGGCACAGCAGGCTCTCGACGATTATATGGCAAGACCTGATGCCGATCCTTCCTCCGATGAGTATAAGGAGCTTGATGCCGCTGTTAATACTGCAACTGAGAATGTTGCCAAAGCTAAGCAGAATGTATCTGACAAGACCGGCAAGGTAACGTCGGCAACCGAAGTGTATAAGACGGCAATGGATGAACTGACGGCAGCCAATCTTGCCGCTTCAGGGCTAAGTGATGAGCAGATCGCGCAGACAGTTGCCTCCATCGATCAGATAATAGATATGCTCGATCAGATGGGTGCAGAGATCGACGGTTCTTCCTTCAACAGGCTCCTTGCGACTACCAGAAGAATGGTATCCGCAATAACGCAGATAACTCAATTGCTTCAGGCGGTCCAAACGATGGATGTGTCCGGAATAATGCAGGATTCTCTTAAGAGAGTCAATACTACGCTTGACAATCTGACAAACACGGTTAATTCCATACCGCAGATGCTCAAGGGTCTTGAGAAGATGTTTGCAGGTCTTACTCAGGGTCAGCTCGATGCTGCGGTCGGATTTGCAACTGCTGCAAACCAGTTGTCAGACGCCCAGGCACAGCTTGATATGGCTCAGGCTCAGTACGATAAGGCAAAGGAAGCCGCACTCAAGAATGCGAATGCCGATGCGCTTATATCACCCCAGACATTGTCACAGCTTATCTATGCCCAGAATTTCTCGATGCCTGTCGGCTATATAGATGACAAAGACGATAATTCGTGGCTCCTCAGGGTAGGTGAGGAATTCGGTTCAAGCGAAGAAATCAGCACGGCACTTCTCATAGACAACGAGATAATCGGCTCAGTAAAGCTTGAAGATATCGCAGATGTTACAGTCATTGATAATTCGGGTGATTCCTTAAGCCGGCTGAACGGTAATGACACGATCGTGCTTTGCGTCTACAAATCATCAAGTGTCGGAACAAATGATGTTTCCAGGAACTGCAACCGTGCGCTAAAAGAACTGGAGAAGAAATACCCTGGGACACATACCGTAAATCTTGTTGACCAGGGCGACTATATCTCAATGATCGTTGAGTCGGTTTTGCAGAGCATGATAATTGGTGCGATCCTCGCCATCATCATTCTGGCTATATTCCTTAAGGACTTTAAGCCGACGCTTGTTGTAGCCATTAGTATCCCGATGTCTGTATTACTTGCCATCGTACTTATGTATTTCACCGGGCTTGAGCTCAATGTTATGACGCTGTCGGGATTGTCGCTGGGCATAGGAATGCTCGTGGATAACTCTGTCGTTGTAATGGAGAACATATTCAGATTAAGAGGTACGGGAATGTCTGCACCCCGTGCGGCGGTTCAGGGAGCAAAGCAGGTTAGAGGTGCTATCATCGCGTCAACCCTGACGACTGTGTGCGTATTCCTTCCGGCTGTCTTCGCGAGCGGTACGGTAAGGACGCTTCTTTATCCGATGGCCATGTCCATCGGCTTCTGTCTTGTCGGATCTCTTGTCATTGCTCTTACTGTAGTGCCTGCATCCTCAAGTACTCTGATGAAGAACACAAAACCCAAGGAGCATAAGCTGTTTGAGAAGGTCGTTAATGGTTACGGCAAGTCACTGGCATGGTGTCTCAAGCATAAGTTCATACCGCTCCTTATTGCCGTGGTACTCCTGGCTTTCTCTGTCTGGGAAGTATTCAGGATGGGTATCGTATACATTCCCGAGATCGTAACAAATGAGATAAATATCTCCATCGAGACTCCCGAAGAGATGACACGCGAGGAGTCTTATGCCGAAGCAGAAGCGATCATGAACAAGATCCTGACTGTTGAAGGTGTTGAGAACGTCGGACTTATGGACAGCGGAAGCACGCTGGGATTCTTCGGCGGCGGACTCGGAGGCAATAGCCAGTCATACGGAAGATACACGTGTAATGCTCTCATGCCGGAAGGCACTTCAGCAGAGAAGATGAAGGCTGTATCAACGGTCATCGAGGAACAGCTTAAGGACTTCCCCGGAGAGATCAAAGTCTCTGCCGCACAGATGATGGATGCTTCTGCTTTGTCAGGCAGTTCTGGATATGCGGTAAATATCTACGGCGATGATTATAAGGAACTGGAACGCATCAGCGGCGATGTGCGCAAGATTTTCGAGGCGCAGCAGGGAATTGAAGAAATAACTGACAACTTTACCGACGGCGCTGACACTCTGCAGGTGGTCATAGACCGCGACAAGGCAATGGGTTACGGTCTTACTGTCGCTCAGATCTACGCGGAGATCATGTCCCATACCACAGAGAAAGTCAAGGCTACTACGATTACCGTAAACGGCACTCAGATGAATGTCGAGATAGTCGACGATACCGATACTCTTACCAAAGAGACGCTCATGGACATTGAATTTGAAGAAGTTGACATGACGCAAATGGCAGGTGCCTCAGGGTCAGGCGATATGTCTTCATTTGACTCGATGGGTGACATGAGCTCAATGATGAATGGAGATAAGGATGAGGAGGATTCCGATAAGGAGTCTGATGATAAGAAGGAAGAAGAGGATGATAAGCCCAAGACGCACAAGCTCTCTGAGTTTGCCACGGTGATCGAGACAAAGACGTCCAATTCAAGAAGTCGTAAGAACCTCGCTCATTACGTGACTGTGTCCTCATCTACTGTGGATGGATATAATACGACGCTTATATCCCGTGAGATACAGCCTAAGATCGATCAGTATGCGGAGTCGCTGCCTGACGGTTATTCGATAGAGGTTGCCGGTGAATCCACACAGGTCATGGAGATGGTCGTTCAGATGTTGGAGATGGCAGCGCTTGCACTTCTGTTCGTATATCTGATAATGGTTGCGCAGTTCCAGAGCCTGTTGTCGCCGTTCATCATCATGTTTACAATCCCTCTGGCGTTTACGGGCGGTATGCTCGGACTCCTCATCGGACAGATACAGTTATCAATGCTGTCAATGCTCGGATTTGTAATCCTTATGGGTACGGTCGTTAATAACGGTATCGTATTCGTCGACTACGCGAATCAGTTGAGGATCGGCGGTCTGGAACGCCATGACGCCCTTATAGCTACAGGTAAGACGAGAATGAGACCTATCCTCATGACTGCACTTACGACCATCCTGGCCATGTCAATGATGATCTTCGGTACGGGTATGTCTACTCAGCTCGGAAGAGGTATGGCTGTTGTTATCGCAGGCGGTCTGTTATATGCCACATTGATGACACTTTATATCGTTCCGGTCGTGTACGACATACTGTTTAAGCGTAAGCCTCTTAACGTGGATGTAGGTGACGATATCGAGGAAGTTGTTGACGATGCTGCACAGTACATTGCAGAGATGGAAGCAGCCAGGAAGGCCGAGGAAGGAAATGCATCTGAAGATAATAAGGTGCAGCATCAGAAAGGAGTTGCCGCAGATGGCTCAGATGATAATGCAGATCAGACGGGCAGAAGCGAAGGACCTGAACCGGTTGAAGGACCTACTAGACCAGGTGGATCTGGTCCATCATAACGGCAGACCTGACCTTTTCAAGATCGGACGCAAATATAACGATGATCAGCTTCTTGAGATCATCGGTGATGACTCGAGACCGGTATTTGTCGCGGTGTCTTCAGACGGTGTGGTGCTCGGATATTGTTTCTGCATTATTCAGCAGACGTTGTATGATAATGTCCTGACAGATATCAAGACTCTGTACATTGATGATCTGTGTGTGGACGGGTCCTGCCGCAGGAACGGCGTGGGTAGGATGCTGTATGAAAGCGCCGTGTCACATGCTCGTGATCTGGGATGTCATAATGTAACGCTCAATGTTTGGGAGATGAATCCGGGTGCGCGTGCATTCTACGAGTCACTGGGGATGAAGCCGCTTAAGACTTATATGGAAGAGCTGCTGTAGAGAAGCCTGCAGGTTACTTGCTCGCTATAGTCCTCGGTTTTGGCGCTCGCTGCAAGCATGTAAGTGAATAGAGATGCCATCACGGCGCCAAAACCTGCGGAAGTCCGCTCGCAAGCAACTGCAGGCTTCACAGGTGGTGACCGGTTTGCATGCCCGCTCGTGCTCAAAGGAGTTCCGGGACAGGGCATTGAGCTTGACGGGTGGTAGCCGGATCGACAGACACTGAAATTGAGAATCCGAACCCTTCTAATGTTACAAACAGATTACAGTCCGCAAAAAATGCGGAAAACTATGGTATTTTTCGCGGATTCGCAGATATATAGAATTCTTTCCGCGAAAACTGCGGAAGGAATGCCGTTTTTCCGCGGAAACGTTGTCGGTGAAAAGAATGAATGCAGCTCACAAGCAGTTGCATTTGTATCAATACGTGCCATCATTCCGGTGCTGAGAACATCAGCCGGATGACTGACCGGTTACCTGCATACTGCGGGCGCAGTCTACGTCTGCGGCTTGACCCATGGAACGAGCGGATTGTCATAATCCTCACTGTCTTTTGTGCAGACATAGGCGTCGAGTATCTTACCCATCGGCCAATCGGCAGTTATGTGGGCATACAGAGGCTCGCCGTTCTCTGAACGAAGCTCGTAGAAATAATCATATCCGGTGCTGTTGGACTGCTTGAACTCAACGTTCGGATCACCTATCCTGTCCTGCACTTCACGATTGCCGAGGTCATCACGGTGAGCCATGAGAAGATCTCTCATCTCGTCAGCCGTGAGCTTTGGAGTATCCGTGTCAGTCCACAGGTAAGGACAGCCGTTGATCAATTTGGCGGAGACTTCCTCGCTGCTGCGGATCGCACAGATTACGCAGTCTTCGGTATCTGCATCGTATTCGGGGATCTTCTGGATCCGGTCTATGTATTCTGCATCCGCTTCCAGATTGCGTATTGCAAATTGTCTGACACCGATCTTCTCGGGACTGCCGGTATACTCATAGCAGACCCTGAGGGTTATGTCGTAGTATTCCCCGTTAAGCCGGACATTGGCGCGGCTGGATGCATTGCTGATGACTGTATTTCCTCTGATCGAACCGCCTGCGCCGGCCGGCATTCTCTTGATCTCAGCTTTGCCGAGTCCTTCGGGGTAATTGGCGAAGAAGTCGTCAACCATCATGTCGAATCCGGAAGAATCACGGAGTTCTTTTGTAAAGCAGTCGGCGAACGCTTTTTTGTCGCCATCCTCGGCCGCCTTGAGGAGCCTGTCATATGCATCATCCACCGCGATCTTCTCGGTTACGAACTCGTTTGTCCATTTATCTGCCAGACAATCATATTCCACGGCATCTTTGTTACCTCCGAACAGACTCCCGAACTTGCCGAGAACATTACTGCACCCTGTAGTCAACACAAGGAGAACCGCTGCCGTTACAAGGATGATTCCAAAAGACATAGGTCTTTTTGCTCTCATGTTTACCTCCTTCAGCCACAGATCATCTGTCTTCGGGTTTTATATAGGGAGCCAGCGGCTCATCGAAATACTGTTTGTCCTCATCGCATACGTATGCATCGATAATGTAACCGTCGTCCGATAATGAAACGATATGTGCATAAAGCGGTTTGCCGTCATCTGACTTAAGCTCATAGTAGAAATCGTAACCGTTCGCGCTGTGCATCTTGAAAACTGAATTCGGCTCGCCTATTGTCTTCCTGGCGATGCCCAGATCGCGGCTTTCCATCAGCAAGTTGCGCATCTCATCCTCTGTCAGCTTCGGAGTCGGAGTATCGCTCCACAGACGCGGGATGCCGTTTATCCTCCTGGCCGATACTTCGCTGCTGCTCCTGATATCGCATAACAGACAGATATCGTCCTTGCTGTCAGGGTCTTTATTATATTCATCCAGAAAAACAGCACGCGCTTCGGTGTTCATCACGGTAAAATACGTCACGCCAACCTTGTCGGGTTCGTCTGTGTTCTCGTAGCAGAATCCCAGGTCGATACGGTACCACTCTCCGTCGAAGGTCACTTCGGTATATGTGCTTGCATCCAGGACATTGTGCCCGTAATTATACGATCCGCTGCCGGAACACCCGTGTAACTTGCGGTCAACACCGCCTATCCCTTTAGGATATGCGGCAAGGAATGTATCAACTGTATCATCGAATCCGGGGCTCATCTGAAGCTCTTTGGTGAAGTTCTTAACGAAAGCATCTCTGTCACCTTTGTCGGCTGATTCAAGGAGAGCCTCCATGACTTCTTTGGCAGCAGCGGAATCCATTACATGCTCGTTCTGCCACTTCTCGGGGAGGGAATCATAATTCTTATCATCGAAAGGATTGAGCCCCTTAAAGACTCTGCCGAGGTTCTCGCCCAGGCGGTCATTCCTGCAGCCGGCGAGCGCAACGCAGCACATGATAAGCGAAATACTGATTATTATATATAAATATCTCTTCATATAACCAACCTGATCCCATTAACCTTACACCGGCAAGGTGATTATAGCATGTTTTCGATAAAAACCACAAAAAAACACTTGCGTTAATCTAATGTTACGAATAAAATACAAATGTGTGGTGATTTGGGGAAATTTTGGGAAATATTTGTCACTAATGACCAGATATTAACAGAATTTCGTCCTGAAGACAACAAAACATGCATGGAGCAGGTGAATGGCACGGGACATTAAGAAGATTGATGCCAAGGGAAGGTTATTCGTTCCCACAAGGCAGAGAGACACCTTTGGAGACACTGTTGTGGTTACCAACAGTCTTGACAGAGGGTATTTGTGTGTCTACACCGAGGACAGGTTTGAGCGTATCAAGGAAGATACGAAGTCGTGGAACGCAGTTGATGTCAAGACGAGAGTCATCAAGCGTGCGATCCTCGGGGAAGCTCTTTATACTAAGATCGATTCACAGGGCAGGATAGCTGTATCCAACGAGCTGTGGGAGAAGATCGGAGCTAAGCCGGGTGACGAGATATGCATTTTCGATGAGGATGACAAACTCGAGATCTGCACGAAGGCATTCTATGATAATGAGAACCATGATTTAAGCGAGCTCGCCGGCATGGAGTCACAGTATTATGTCTCAAGTCTTTGAGCATATACCGGTACTTTTTGACGAGTGCATGGAAGGACTGTGCATTAAGCCTGACGGCTGTTACATCGATTGTACGGCCGGAGGAGGAGGACACAGCAGCGGCATAGCTGCAAGGCTTGGCAAAGACGGAATGCTTATCTCGTTGGATAAGGATGACGAGGCTTTGGCGGCCTGCGGGGAGAAGATAAAGCTTTTCCCCGGGATCAACTGGCGGACAGTCAGATCGGATTTTGCGGACATCGGCGATGTGGCAGAATCATTGAACCTTGAAGGAGCAGACGGAATACTTGCCGATCTCGGAGTGTCATCGCATCAGATAGATACTCCGGAACGCGGATTCTCGTATGCGTCGGAGGGCCCGCTCGACATGAGGATGGACCGGACGAGGACGCTTACGGCCGAGAAGATAGTAAATACATACAGCGAAGACAGACTGGCAGATATCTTCCACCTGTATGGTGAGGAACGCTTCAGCAGGAGGATCGCGGCAGGTATCGTAAGAGACAGGAAAAATGAACCGTTCACAAGCACTCTGCAGCTTGCGGGCAGGATCGCCTCATACATGCCGGGACACGGCAGGGGAGAAGATCAGCATCCGGCGAGGAGATGCTTTCAGGCACTCCGCATAGAGGTGAACGGTGAACTTGACGGACTTAACAGCATGCTGGATTCCGGTATCAGGATCCTCAAGGACGGCGGAAGGATGTGCATCATTACTTTCCATTCGCTGGAGGACCGAATAGTTAAGGACAAGTTCAAGATGTGGGAGAATCCGTGTACCTGTCCCAAGGATTTTCCGGTCTGTGTGTGCGGCAGGAAGCCGCTGGGTAAAGTAATAACAAGAAAGCCGGTGACAGCATCGGCTGAAGAGATAAAAAGCAACAGAAGAGCACACAGCTGCAAGCTGCGCATCTTCGAGAAGAGAGCTTAAGAAAGGGGGAGCCTGAGGCAAGTGGCAGTTAAGGAGCGCCGTCAGATGAAGAACGGTGGAAGGAGCAGGAAGGACAAGGTCCTTGATGAAGTTATCAACACCCGTAAGGATGTTTATATCCTCAACAATGATAATCATGTGATCAGGGAAGACAGGAACCCCGATCTTAGCGAATACAGCATTGAACAGCTTCCCGGACAAGGGAACTTTATGTCGCGCGAAGATGTAGACCGCAATACGGAGAGATTCAGGGAGCACCTTGAGGAGGAATTCTCCAAGGCTGTTGCTCATGAACAGCACCGTAAGGCCCGCAAGCTTACGGGCAGAAGGATCTTTGAGACAGTCGTCGTGCTTCTTCTTGTCGTCTTTGTATCGGCTCTTCTCATCCTTATGATGTATCCTCAGACTCAGCTGGCCGAAATGAGCCGTGACAACGCGGCTGCGAAGGACAGGATCGCCGATCTCAAGAATGAGATCCTCGATGCTGAGGAAGAGGCTAACGGTGTGTCCGACATGGACCGTATCAGAGCACAGGCGCTCGCTTTGGGAATGCAGGATCCCACCCAGAATCAGGTTGTAAATCTGCCTATCCCGCGCAACGACTCACTCAAGACGATAGTATCCTATGATGCATACGGAATAAGCGAAGAGGCGCTTGACAGTGCCGTCGCAAGCCTAACTGACTACTACAGGGCTCATCATTCCGGCAATGGCAACTGACGGCGGTGTTAGATGAGCGATCATGTAGATAAAGGTCTGTTCAGATCGCTGCGGTATAAGCCTCACAGCGACAAGTGGTCCAGGTTGTTGCCTATCGGAGTGTTCTGTCTGGCACTCGTTCTTGCTGTGTATGAGATATGGCAGCTGTATGTTACGACAGTTCTCAATTACGATCAGTTCGCCAAGGCGGCATCCTCGCAGCAGTGGAGACTCGTTACATCTGACTCCGACCGCGGGCAGATTTATGATACGAATGGAATAGCTCTCGCTTCAAATACGTACGATTATACCGTAGTGTGCACCCCGAGGATGGTCGTGTCCAAGACGCTGGACAGAGAGGCGATAATCAATGGTTTTGTCCGCATTCTGGGCGTTACACACGAGAAGATGGATTCCATCATACCGGTAGATCCCAAGGACGGTTCGGATCCAAGGGTCAAGATAGGCGGATGTGATGTCTGCAAGAATGTTCCCGCCGCCAAGCGCGACGAGCTGGAGAAGTTCCTTAAGGACAATAAGATAGGCGGCGTATCCTTTATTGCCGTTCCTCAGAGATATTATAATTACGGCAGCCTTGCATCCCAGGTAATAGGATATGCGCGCAATGACGGATCTGCCGTCAAAGGCCTGTACGGTCTCGAGGCATATTACAATGATACATTGTCCGGCAAGAGTGGATACAGGTACTCCGAGGTTGACGAGAAGACGGGAGGCGTTCTGCCTTATTCCGCCGAGACAAAAGTACCTGCCGTCAACGGCTACAATCTTGTGCTTAACATAGATGTAAGCATTCAGAGGATTGCGGAGGCCGCATGCAGGAGCGCCTATGAGAAATACAAGCCGAGAGACGGGATTACCGCTATCGTTATGGATCCGTATACAGGAGCGATCTATGCTATGGTGTCACTGCCCGACTATGATCTCAATGATCCTTACGGAATGCCTTACGGAATGGATGAAGAGTTGTGGAAGGGTATGGACAACAATAAGCAGGTGCAGTATATAATGGCAAACTGCTGGCGCAACAGGTGCGTATCTGATACATATGAGCCCGGTTCCACATTCAAGGCACTTACGACGTGTATTGCTTTCGAGGAGAATCTGACGCATGAGGGTGAGTTGTTCTCTGATGCTCCGATGGCTGTATCGAGCGATTACAAGATCTCGTGCTGGCTCCAGAAATCCAAGAATTACAATCACGGCACCGAGACTCTCAAGCAGGCTTTCCAGTACTCATGCAACCCCGTATTTGCACAGCTGGCCCAGAGGATCGGCTTATCGAGATACTACAGTTATGTGCGTATGCTCGGATTCTACAATACGACCGGAATCGACCTACCTGCAGAGGGCAAAGGCATCTTCCACAGCAATCCGCAGAAGATCGACCTGTCGGTTCTGTCCTATGGTGAGTCATCGACAGTTACGCCGATTCAGCTAATAATGTCATACTGTGCTATCATCAACGGAGGCGATCTGCTCGTTCCTCATATCGTAAAGAGCATTACGGACAGTGAAGGCAATATAATCGATGAGATTGAGCCTGAAGTAATCAGGACTGTCTTCTCTGATTCGACATGTGCAAGAGTCCGTAAGCTCCTTGAGGCGGTTGTCATGGACGGTACCGGTACAGCAGGTCAGGTTCCGGGGTACTCGGTCGCAGGCAAGACATCCACGTCAACGATAGAGACAGGAGAACTCAAGGGATCTCACGTATTGTCATTCTCGTGCTATGCACCTTCATATGATCCGAAGATCGCTGTACTCGTGGTGCTCAATAAGCCTGAGGACAATTCCGTAGGTTCTTCGGCTCCTGCATCCACGGCAGCTGAGATCGTTGCGGGCACCCTGAATTATATGGGTGTTCCGAGAAGATTCTCTGAAGAAGAGTATGATAAGTTGCTTAAGAAATACTTTGTTCAGTATGTTATTGACAAGAATGCCGCTGATGCCTCATCACAGATATCGATCAACGGTCAGACGCCTGTTTACGGCACGGCGGATATGACGCCTGATACTGTCGTAGGATGGACTTATCCGGACTACAGGAAAAAGCTGTATTCGACGGGAGTCGTTGTGCTCTATCCCGAACAGGTCACGGAGGATAAGATGCTCAAGACGGCGGTGCCGAATATGTACGGCATGACTGCGATAGAATGTATCGAGGCATGCAAACAGGCTAATCTGAACTGTGAGATAACGGGCGATGCGACCGGTGTATGTCTTGAACAGGAGATCGAGATGGGCAGCCGGGTTCCGGCGGGCGAGATCATTAAGGTGACAATGGGAAGTCCTGACAAGCTGGATCCTTCGGGCAATAAGCCGAAGCCGACACCGACGCCGAAGCCGTCAGGAAGTAACAATGATGACAGAAATACTAACGGTTCAAATACCGACGATGAGGACGGTGTCGTCCGCGATAATGAAGGTACAGGGGGAAACTGATATATGAGAACGAGACTTGAAGAGCTTCTCAAGGATACAAAATACAGGCTGATATGCGGAGGTCTTGATACTGAGACGGGGGACATAATCTGGGACTCGCGTGAGGTCAAGGAGGGGGATGTCTTTGTTGCCGTTATCGGAAGGGTGGATGGAACAAAATATGTACCTTTGTCGATAGATTCAGGCGCCTCTGTAATAGTTATAGATGAACATCAATCTTTGTATACCGATGAGGAATTGACTGCGCTTGCTGCTCCTAAGGGCGTTGCGGTCGTGGAGCTGCCGAACAGCCGCAGGGGACTCGGCATACTGTCTGCCAACAAATATGACCATCCGGAGAAGTCTCTGGAACTGTATGGTGTAACAGGCACAAAGGGCAAGACCACGTCTGCCTTTATGCTCCACATGATACTTCAGAGGGCGGGACGTATGCCGGGACTTATGGGTACCGCGGGCACCATAATGGGCGATAAGAGAGTTCATACGGAATATACGACATCAGAGGCCCCTCTTACTTACAAATTTATGGGCGAGCTCCGTGACAACGGCTACGACAGCTTCGTGATGGAGGCGTCCTCGCTCGGCCTCAAGCTCGAAAGAGATTACGGACTTCACTACAAAGCAGGCTGCTTCACCAACTTCTTCAGGGATCATGTGGGAGGGATCGAGCATCCTGATGAAGAGGATTATTTCCGGAGCAAACTGATAATATTCGATCACAGCGATTACGGTGTGGTCAACCTTGACTGCAGCAGAGCAGATGAGGTCTGTGAATATGCTTCAGCAAGATGCCATGTCGTAACTTACTCCATTAAAGATGAGAGAGCTGATCTGAGGGCAACTGACATGGTGCGCTGCATCAAAGACGGTGTAAGCGGCACATCATTCACGCTTGTGATCGGAGATGACAGATATACCGTATTTGTTCCGATCCCGGGAGTGTTCAATGTGTATAATGCACTGTGTGCTTTGAGCTGTGCTCATATAGCCGGGATCGATATGAAAGTAGCGGCCGAAGCTGTGGAATTCGTAAGGGTTCCCGGAAGGCTTGAGCCTGTTCACAACGATAGAGGCATCAACGTCCTGGTCGATTATGCTCATAACGGTGAATCATTGGCCAGTGCGATCGGCACGGTAAGAGAATTTACGAAGGGTAAGGTGATAACTGTTTTCGGTGCGGGCGGTGAACGTCCGGCTGAGAGACGGTGGGATATGGGAAGAATATCGGGTGAGATGTCGGATTACTCCATAATCACAACGGATAATCCGCGGTCCGAAGACCCGATAAAGATAATTGACGAAATATTGACAGGCATCAATCAGACTGACGGTCTTTACGAGTCCATACCGGACAGAAGAACGGCGATACTCAGGGGACTGAGTCTTGCAGTGGAAGGCGACACGGTACTCATTGCCGGAAGAGGCCATGAGGATTATCAGGATCTTGACGGCAAGATAGTCTATCTGGATGACCGTGAAGTGGCAAAGGAGTTCTTCGCAAATGAGTGAACTCGGATCCAAGGCGCAGATAGAACAGCTTATAGCGAGCAAACCGTCACACGGGCAGGAGTTAAAGCTTAACAAAAAGAATATGAAGCTGACTAACATCCCGCTTCTCATAATGCTGTTCGTTATTCTCTGCCTCGGGATCACGATCCTTTATTCGGTATCAAGTCCGATAGGTTACGCTGAAGAACAGGATTCGCTGTTCTATGTCAAAAAACAGATAAGATTCACGCTGATAGGGCTTGCACTTGCGTTGTTCTTTAACTTCGTCGACGTTACGAAGATTTTGTTCCGCAAATATATGCTGGTATGTGTTCTGTCGGGTGGTCTTGCACTCGCACTGGCAGTGGCGACGCTCCTGTTCGGCCAGACTTACAACGGCGCGAGGAGATGGTTTGTCATTGCAGGATTCCAGTTCCAGCCGTCAGAGCTCATAAAGGTTCTTGTTGTTGTAAGTTTTGCCGCGTACAGGCAGTTTATCGTTAATCTCAGGAAGAGCGGGAAGCTCAGGAAAGAGCCGGGCAAAAAGCATCTCATCAGGGATTCAATGCTTGATTTTGTCGTTCCCGTAATGGGTGCCATTGTAATTGACGTGCTGATATTGGCAGAGCCGCACGGATCCTGTGCGCTTATCATTGCTTCAGTTGTCTTCATATGTGCACTTGCATCCGGTATTCACTGGAGATCGTGGGTAATCGGAATGGCCATCATGCTGGGTTTTGCGGTCGCGGTAGGCGCTCCGACCTATATGCTTATGCCGGCGGAGAAGGTGGCCAAGATAGAAGAGAAGGTCCTCAGCAACTTCAGTCACATCTTCAAGCGTCTTGAGATCTTCAACCAGGATGAGGAGAATAAAGAGGAATCAACTCTTACAGAGGATGATACAAGGCAGATCGACAGCGCTCATTACGCTCTCGGTTCCGGCGGAATGTGGGGCGTTGGCATGGGCATGTCCAGATCAAAATTTAATTATATCTCCGAGGCTCAGAATGACTACATCTTCTCCGTTTATGTTGAGGAGACGGGATTTGTCGGAGGAATGTTCCTGATAATACTGTATATGGTGATCCTTGGGATGTGTATGGCCGTCATATGGCATACTAAAGGAGTTTATTACAGAGTAGTCGCTTCCGGATGCACATCGATCATATTCATAGAGGCATTTATGAATATCGCGGTCGAGCTGCAGATAATACCGTCGACGGGTGTTACTCTTCCTTTCATAAGCTACGGCGGATCGGCACAGATCTTCCTGCTGGCTGCTTTCGGACTGATCCTCGGGTGTTCAAGGTACGGCACTTCAGAGGAGGAGGTTCCCGTGACAACGGGCGTGCCCGCGGAGACAGATGATCACACTACGGAGCATAAGGAGAATGAGCAGTGGAATATCGATTTATTATAACTGGCGGCGGTACATCCGGTCATATCAATCCCGCTCTGACGATCGCGGATACATTGATAAAGTTCTATGAATCCCGGGGAGATTCATGCAGATGTATATTTACCGGGCGCAAGGATAAGCTTGAAGGCGAACTCGTGCCTAAGGCAGGGTATGAATTTCACCACGTGGATGCCGAGCCTTTCCCTATGAAGCCCTCCGGGCAGCTAGTAAGAGCCGTCAAGGCCATGCCCAAAGGCCGCAAGGTGTGTTCGGTACTCATTGAAGAGTTCATGCCCGCGGCCGTCATTACCACTGGCGGCTATTCATCGGTTCCGCTTCTCCTGGAGGCGCAGAGGCATAAGATCCCGGTAATGATCCACGAGGCAAATGCATTTCCGGGCAGGGCTAACCGCCAGTTCGGCAAAAAAGCTGCACTTGTAATGACAGGTTTTCCGGGAACGGAGGGGTATTTCGCGCGCGCGGCGAAAGTGGTCTATACGGGTAATCCCGTCAGGGACATGATGTTCACTAAGGAGCGCAATGCCTGCAGAGATGCTCTGGGACTGTCATCAGAGGATAAAATGGTATTTATTATGGGCGGTTCACTCGGTGCCGCAACATTGACCGGGTTTGCCCGCGAAGCCCTGAACAGCGGGAGATTTAACAATGTTAAATTTGTTCTCAGCTGCGGGAAGCAGCACGAAAGCGAATTCAATAAGCTGTCCGACAGTTATCCCAATCTCGATGCGAGAAGTTACATAGATGATCCCGGAACATACATGGCTGCTGCCGATTGCTGTATCCTGAGAGCAGGCGCGATCACATGCGCGGAAGTCTGTGCGATCGGATGCTGCAGCGTGCTCGTTCCGTATCCCTATGCGGCACATGACCACCAGACATACAATGCGAAGAGCATTTTGGATAAGGGCGGATGCGAGATGATGAGCGATGACGATGTCAAGGCAGGACATCTTATCCCTCTTTTGGAGAGCCTCTTAAATGACAGGGCAAAGCAGGATTCGCTCCGCCGTGGAAGTAAATCTATGGCAATGCCCGATACTTCTGCTATAATTGCAGAATCAATCAATGAGGTAGTTCAGTGGACGACGAAGAATTGAACCAGCTTTTCGGTTTGGACGGGGAGGGAGAGGATTCTCCCGATACGGACAGAAGCGAAGATCAGCCCGCCGCAGATGACGGGGGCTTTGTCGTGGACGGGGAAGAGGAACCGGCGGGTATTGAAGATCCTGAAGAGAAGACTGAACCTGAACAGCCGCAAAAGCAAAAGAAGCCGAAGAAACCCAAGAAAAATAAGAAAGCTAAGAAGGACAAACAGGAGACTTCTCCCGTGCGTCGTACGCATGAGTGGTTCGATGAAGACCCTGATGACATACAGGATGAGAAGAATGTTGAAGAGCCTTACTATGAGGATGTGCCTGAAGAGGAACCCGTAACCGCAGTTCCGGAGGTCCGTCATTACAGGAAGATCCCGATCTCTGCAAAAGGAGTGGTGCTGACACTGTTTGCACTTCTTGTCATTGCGGGGATAGTCCTCGTATTTACTCTGGACTCATTTAAGATCAAGACAATAAACGTTGAGGGCAACTATGTATTCACTGACGAGGAGTTGATCGAACTGTCAGGTATTAGATACGACTCTCATCTGTTCTTCGCGAATTATTCCAAAGCTGCAAGAGCTATCAAGGACAGCTCGCCTTATGTCCGCGACTGCAAGGTGTCTTTTACCTTCCCGTCGACAGTGAACATCAACGTGGAAGAGAGGAGCAAGATAGCATATGTCAAGACTCCTGACGGATATGCGGCGCTCGATGACCAGGGAATAGTGCTGGAATTATCGTCTTTTGATTCACATCACAAAGTGGCGCCGGTAATATCAGGACTCAACATCACGCACGCCACATTGGGCAAGGAGATAGTCATCGGCAATTATTCCGATTATCAGAAATCACTGATAGTCATGGGTTCACTCATTGCTGCCGATACGAATAACAGGCAAGGCAGCTACTCGATCTTTGAGAATACCGAGGAGGTAAGAGTCCTGCCCAGCGGATACATCTTCCTGACGATAAGGCTTCCCAACAAGAACCTGCTTCAGGTCAAGTTCGACAGCCTGGAGAAAATATCGACCCAGACGGCATGGCTTCTTTACGCTATAGATGCCCAGGTCTTTGAGCACGGATTTGCCAACGGATCCCTGGATATGACAAGGGACGAACCTATCTACAGGCAGTTTGTGATCGATACTGACACAGAGACTGATCCCGTCACGTGATGATTTCTTTCTCAAAAAAAATATTGATTTTTTACAAAGAATGATACAATCAGAATATGTATAATTAACATTTTTGACATATATGAGTTACATTTCGGTTGAAGAGACGCCATATTTGGGTTAAAATCTGATATGTTGCTATATATATAATTAAATGTGCGCACGGAAATTGTATTGACGGAGGAAGATAGCATGTCTGACAAGCGTGGTTTTGTATTGGACGAGGAGAATTTTGCATCCATTAAAGTAATCGGTGTAGGCGGCGGTGGCTGCAATGCCGTTGACAGAATGGTTGACAGCGGAGTACAGGGAATCGATTTCATCTGTGTTAACTCTGATAATCAGGCGCTTGCAAGGTGCAAAGCCGGTGTGAAGATCCAGATCGGACAGAAGGTCACGAGAGGTCTGGGCTGCGGAGCTGATCCCAGCGTCGGCGAGAAGGCCGCAGAAGAGTCCAAGGACGAGATTGCAGAAGCCATCAATAATACGGACATGTTGTTTATCACGGCAGGCATGGGCGGCGGTACAGGTACCGGTGCTGCACCTGTTGTTGCACAGATCGCTCAGGAACTCGGAATCCTTACGGTCGCTGTTGTTACAAGACCTTTCGGGTTCGAGGGCTCAAGAAGAGCTGCCAATGCCGAGAGAGGCATCAGAGAGCTCGCCAAGTATGTAGATTCACTTATCATCGTAGCTAATGACAAGCTCCTTGAAGTTGTTGACGAAGGCACATCCATCGAGGAATCCTTCAATATGGCAGACCAGGTACTGAAGTTCGGTGTTGCAGGTATCTCTGACCTCGTAGCTATCCCCGGACTCATCAACCTTGACCTTGCCGACGTAAGAAGAGTAATGACCAAGGCAGGTATCTGCCACATGGGTATCGGACGTGCTTCCGGTGAAGGAAGAGCACAGGCTGCAGTTAAGCAGGCTATCAATTCACCTCTTCTCGATACTACGATCGAAGGCGCTAAGGGCGTAATCCTCAATTTCACCGGCGGACGCAATATGAGACTGCAGGAGATCGATCAGGCAGCTTCCGTTGTAAGAGATGAAGTATCCGATGAAGCAGATATCATCGTAGGTGCAGTCGTTGATTCATCACTTGAGGATGAGATCATGATTACTATCATCGCATCCGGTTTTGACAATACAGTTAATGCATCAGCAGGTCACAGGGCAAGCACATCCGTGCTGTCAAGGAACAATCCTAACCTGATCTCCGAGGCAAAGCCTGCACAGCCTGTATCACCTATCCAGTCTGTTGCTCCTTCAGCAGCTAAGGCACAGCCTCAGATCCAGGAGCAGCCTGTCTCAAGACCTGCGCCCGGTTTCCTGTTCGGTGACGATTCAGTTAACAATATCAGACCTCAGGCAGTAACCCCCGTTGCTCCCGTTGAAGAACCTGCTCCCATTCCGGAGCCCATTCCTCAGCCTTCATATCAGCAGCCTTCATACCAGCAGCCTTCATACCAGCAGCCTGTTGCTCAGCCTGCTCCCCAGACTGCACAGCAGGGCGGAAGACCTCAGGTCAATGTAACGCCTGAGCAGACGGAGAAGCCTGCGAGATCAGCTAAGCCTTGGTTCATGTTCGGAAGAGATCCGGAGTAAAGGACGATCTAAGTGAGATGTCCCAAATGCGGCTGTGAGAACAGCAAAGTCATAGATTCGCGCAATGCTGACAGCATCAATGCTGTCAGAAGGCGCCGCGAATGTGAGAGCTGCGGTGAACGCTTCTCGACTCTGGAACGCATTGAGGGTATTCAGCCCCAAGTCATCAAGAAGGACGGAACCAGGCAGGAATTCTCGAGAGACAAGCTCCTTGCAGGACTTAATGCCTCATGTTCCAAGCGTCCGGTATCCAACAGGGTGCTGACAGATATATGCAATGAAGTGGAAAGTATGATCTCTTCGAAGTCATCGAGAGAGATCACCACCACTGAGATCGGAGAGTATGTCATGAACAGACTCTTCAATATCGACAAAGTAGCATATGTCAGATTTGCTTCCGTATACAAGGATTTCACTGATCCCGATTCGTTTGCTCATGAAGTCCGCCGTATGGAAGAGAACAGGAATCAAGAGAATAAATAACAGGGATGGTAAGTTTAAATGGCAGCAAAGCGTGTTCTTTTGGTAGATGACGATCAGAGCATTATTGAAGTACAGAAGATGTATTTCGAGAAGGAAGGCTATCAGGTATCGACCTGCATGCAGGGTGATAAGGCTGTGGCAGCTTTTGAGACATTCAATCCCGACATAATCATTCTCGATCTCATGCTTCCCGGTATGGACGGCAACGACATCTGCCGTGAGATCAGGAAGAGTTCTGACGTACCGATCATCATGCTTACTGCAAGAACTGATACCCTTGATAAGATCATTGGCCTTGAGCTTGGTGCAGACGATTATGTGCCCAAGCCGTTCGAGCCCAAGGAATTGCTGGCGAGAGTCAAGGCAGTCCTCAGAAGAACAGACCGCAAGTCAGCTCCTCAGGAACAGGCGGAGGAAGAGAATAAGAGCAAGGAGATAGTGTCTTATCCCGGTTTTGTCGTTGATAAGGCAAGATATGTCGTTACAGTTGACGGTGAGGAGATCTACATGCCTCCTAAGGAGCTTGAACTCCTGTTCTTCCTTGCATCCAATCCTGACAGGGTATTTACAAGAGAGCAGCTCCTTGAGAATGTATGGGGATATGAGTTCTACGGAGAGTCCAGAACTGTTGATGTTCATATCAAGAGAATAAGAGAGAAGATCGAGAAGCCGGATCAGAGCCAGTCCTGGGCTATCAGGACAATTTGGAGCAAGGGCTACAAGTTCGAGACTAAGTAAGGAGCGGATCTATGAGCTCCGGCAAAAAGGTATCCACTAATTTTGCGGTATTCATCATATCGTTTCTCGTATTCACTACCGTAATAGTGTTTGCTGTAATGCTGTTCCTATCGTATGAGAACATGCATAATAATCTTATTATCTCCAACAAAAGCGATGCAGAGCTGATGACTATGGATATAGTGTCGGATTGCATGAATATTTCCGGTAATGAACCGTTTGTCTTTACAATGGATGATGACGGATCGAGGGATTTTCAGGTATCGAATCTTCTTCTTAAATTCATAGATTCAGAGATATACAGACGGTCAGGTTCCATATACATTGTTGATGATACAGGCCTTATCTTGTGCCGTAATCAGAAGATAGGAGACGGCAAGGATCAGATAAGGGCTGAGAAGAGGGAGAACGGCAGGTATTACATTTCTGACAGTAATGTCCAGAATCTTATTGTTCAGGCTCAGGACGGCAGCATGGCATCGGCTGATGACAGTGAGACCGGGTTTGTCACGTCTGTAAGATGCATAAGGATCCCCGGAACACAGTATTCATGTGTTGTTAAGAAGACGGCAGAGACGTCGGAAGTCAAGACGGAGTATCTCAGTGTAATCCTTCTGCCGGCGATCATTGCAATGCTCATTGCGATATCGCTTTATGTTGCTTTCGTGTGGCTGTCATTGGAGCCTGTTAAGGAGATATCGGAGGTTATATCCAAAGTAGCGGACGGTGATCTTAAGGCGCGCGTCAGCCCCAAATACGCCAGCGATGACGACAGTGTCGGGCTGAATATCACTTCGGAGTTCTCACAGATGGGTGCGACCGTCAATAATATGATCGAATCCCTTGAGAATCAGGAGAAGGACAGGGAATTGTTCATATCAAGTATTGCACATGACATCAGGACCCCTCTTACATCCATCAACGGATTTGTCACGGCAATGCTCGACGGTACGATCCCGCCGAACGGACGGGACAAATATCTTTCATTGATCAAGCAGGAGACGGACAGGATCAGAAGGCTCGTCGTATCAATGACTGAGGCATCGTCACTGGCACATGTCAATCCCGAGCTGGTTGAAGCATTCAATACGGCAGACATGATCAGAGATATTATAGATAACCTGGAGAGCCAGCTCAGGGATAAGGACATCAAGATCATCACATCACTTGATCCGGGACCCGATAACATCGCCTATGGCGACGCTGAGCAGCTTTGCAGGGTCCTTGTGAATATCATCTCGAATTCCATCAAGTTCACGCCTCAGGGCGGCATTATCAAGGTCTCAACGGACGGCAAGCCCCGTGAGGGTATCGTAAGCGTTACCATAGAGGATTCCGGTCCGGGTATCGAGGAGAGTAAGCGCAAGAGGATCTTTGAGAGTTTCTACAAAGCCGATGCTTCGCGTAAGGTGGAGGGATTCGGGCTCGGTCTGTATATCTGTAAGCAGATACTTGCTGCTCACGGCCAGACCATAACTTGTTCAGAGAGCGGGGAATTGGGCGGTGCCAGATTTGATTTTGCTTTCGGGATGCCTCCCAAGGGTGAAGGATGACACGCATAAGCAGACAGCAGAGGGCGGATGATACGGTAAGATTACTCCGGCAGGCTTTCCCGGATGCCTGCTGTTCACTTGATTATGACTTGCCGGAGCGCCTCGCCATAAGAGGCATTCTGTCGGCTCAGTGCACGGACAAGAGAGTCAATATAACAGCGGCGGAACTGTTCGCGAGATACCCTTCCATGAGAGATCTGCAGGCAGCGGACGAATGCGATATAGCTGACATGATCAGACCGTGCGGACTGACAAAATCCAAGACGGCGGCTGTCATGGATTTTGCTTCGCTTTACTGCGGCAAATGGAACGGCAGGGTCCCGGATGATGCGGAAAGCCTTATGGAGTGCAAGGGAGTGGGCAGGAAGATCGCCAACCTTATAATCGGCGAAGTCTACAATATACCCGCTATCGTCGTAGATACGCACTGTAAGCGCGTCTCATACCGTGTGGGACTTACGGATAATACAGATCCCGACAAGGTGCTTACGGACCTGAATAAGGTCATCAGAGACGAAGATAAGATAGCATTCGGCCATCTGGCAGTCGAACTCGGCAGGACTTACTGCAAGGCAGGCAACCCTGACTGTGCCTCATGTCCGCTCGCCGGTATCTGCAGGAAGAGAGTGTAGCTCATATGGCAAAAGTCACGCTTGATTCACTTGTGTCGGAGCTCTACGGGATAGGTCCAAAGAAGGCCGAGAAGCTGGAAGTCCTTGAGATCAGGACTGTTTTTGACCTCATCTATTATCTGCCGAGGAGATATGAGGACTGGAGGCTCGGGAAGCATTTCGCCGGGTGTGCGGACGGGGAGGAGTGTTCCTTCAATGCTTATGTGGCTACATCCCCGCAGATGAATCCCAGGAGCAGGACGCGCAACGTGTCATTCTTTCTCGAGGATGACAAGGCAAGGATAAGGGTGACTTTCTTCAATGCCCCGTACATTACCGGTAAGTTCGCAAGGGGTGACGAGGTCTTCGTTCACGGTAAGATACAGTACTATAACGGGCATCCGACGCTCGTAAATCCGTATATCGAACACATTTCCAAGGTGGATGAGGAATCACTCATCAAGCCTGTTTATCATCAGACCGCAGGAATTTACTCAAGAGATCTGTCCAAGTGGATCAGGACGGCACTTGAACTGTGCGGCGATCAGATCCCCGATGTGATCCCTTCCGCGCTTGCCCGAAAGCATGACCTCGTCAGTCCGAAGGAAGCACTGAGACTTGTTCACTTTCCGTCGTCACCCGAAGATGCGGAACGGGGCAGGATCAGGATGGCATATGAGGAGCTGATTCTCCTCGGTATCGGAATGGCGATGCAGAAGGACCATTCTGATACGGTCAAGGCGCCCGTCGTTGTTCCGCACAATATCTCTCCGGAGGTACAGAAACGGTGGAAGACTGTTCTCAATAATCTCGGCTTTGCGCTCACCGGAGACCAGCGTCAGGCGATAGCCGAGATACAGAAGGACCTTATGAGCGACATGCCCATGAACAGGCTCGTTCAGGGAGATGTAGGTTCCGGCAAGACGGCAGTAGCCGTATTATCCATGGCGATGACGGCTCTCATGGGCAGACAGTCTGTCCTTCTTGCTCCAACGTCGGTCCTTGCCAAGCAGCATTATGATACAGCCACAGCCATGCTGAGCGGAAGCGGAATCGGGGTATCACTCCTTCTCGGCAAGACAAAGGCTTCGGAGAAGAAGGCTGTCAAAGAAGCGATACAGAGCGGAGAAGCGCAGGTCGTGATCGGTACCCATGCTCTGCTTACGGACGATGTCAGATTCGGCAATCTGGCACTTGTAATAGCTGATGAGCAGCACAGATTCGGCGTAAGACAGCGCGAGAAACTTCTGCTGTCCTCCGATACTCATTCCGTACACAACCTCGTTATGACTGCGACACCGATCCCGAGGACGCTGGCTATGGTCATCTACTCAGACATGCAGACCTCGATAATCAGGCAGAAGCCTGCAGGCCGCAAGCCCGTGTCGACACACTTTCTCCCGTCAAAGGATGATGAGGCAATATACGGTGCGATACGTGCCAAGCTCAAGGCAGGCGAACAGGTGTACATTGTCTGTGCCAAAGTCGATGAGGATGAAGACGAGATCTATGACGATAACCTTATCGGAATATCCGAAGGCGGCAATGTCTTAAGTGTCAAAGAGATGAAGAAGCTGCTTGATTCCAGGGGAATAACATCGCAGTACAAATGCGAGATAATGTACGGTGCACTGCCCGAGAAGAAAAAGCTCTCCGTCATGGAGCAGTTCTCTTCAGGCGAGATAAAGATACTCGTATCGACCACTGTAATCGAGGTAGGAGTAGATAATCCCAACGCTAATCTGATAGTGATAATGGATGCTGACAGATTCGGTCTGTCAACGCTGCATCAGCTCAGAGGGCGTGTTGGCAGATCGGATAAGGATGCCTACTGCATACTTGTGTCGGAGAGCAGGTCTGAGGTGGCATTGCAGAGGATGAAGATGATGTGTGAATCGAACGACGGGTTCGAACTGGCGGAGGCGGATCTTAAGCTCCGCGGACCGGGCGACTTCTTTGGTACGAGACAGCACGGCATTCCGTCGCTCCGTGCGGCCAATCTGTATACGGATCTGCCGCTCGTCAAGGAGGCTCTGGAGTTTGCAAATGCCGCGATAGCCGGTGCTGAACCCGCAGAGAAGGAGCGGATCACATCCGGTGTCAGGACACTGTTTGAACTGAGGTTCGGTTCACACCTGGGAGGTATATGACATGCCGAGAGTAGTTACAGGTAAATACAGAGGCACCGTACTCTTCGCCCCCAAAGGGGATACGACCAGACCAACGACAGACAAGGTGAAGGAATCGCTGTTCTCGATCATTCAGCAGCGGGTGCCTGGTGCGAGGGTTTTGGACATTTTTGCCGGTTGCGGTCAGATAGGGATCGAAGCCGTAAGCCGCGGTGCGGATTCCGCTGTGCTTGTAGACAAAGGCGGCGAACAGATATCGGTGATAAAGCGCAATCTTGAGAAGATCAGAGCGGAAGAGGATGATTCGTTCAGGATAATAAGGGCGCCATATGATAAGGCACTTGATATGCTCGGCGAAGAAGGCAGGAAGTTCGACCTGATATATATGGATCCGCCGTATAAGACGGCTGAAGAGGCGGCAATACGCGTGACCGGCAAAGTTGCTCAATATGGTCTCCTCGAGGATGACGGCATGCTTATGTGCGAGCATGCGTCGGATATTGATTTCGATGTGTCCAAAATGAGCGGTTTCAAAGCGGTTCGTTCTTGTAGTTACGGGCTTACAGTGATAACATTTTTCTGTAAAGAATGACAATGGAGGTCCGTGGTTTGAAGGTTCTTTTATTTCCGGGAAGTTTTGACCCGTTCACAAGAGGTCACAGAGACATTGCAAGGCGTGCCGCGAAGGTATGTGATAAGCTCTATGTGGCTGTAATGGAGAATTCAGCGAAGAAGACAGTCTTCACACTCGAGGAGAGAGAAGAACTTGTCAAGCGTTCTTTGACAAAATATGATAATATAGAAGTGATCAGTTCCACCGGACTTCTTGTGGATCTCTACAGACAGCTTGGCTGCTGTGCGGTAGTGAGGGGCATCAGGTCCGAGTCGGATTTCCGATATGAAGCAGAACTGGCATTGGCGAACAGGCTTCTCTGTCCTGAGTATGATTGTCTGCTGCTGCCGTGCAGAGACGATATGTCTCTCATCAGTTCGAGCATAGTTAAGGAAGTGGGGCACTATGGCGGAGATATATCCAAGATGGTTCCTTCAGAGATAGTTGACACAGTAAAAGACAAGTTAATGAAAGGCAGGGTTTAAACAAATGGAAAACGGCGGCAGTCAGGGACGTTATGATCCCATCAAGCACATTGATTTTCTCATCGATACGGTAAAGGATGCTTCAAGCGTACCTTTCTCCGACAAGTGTTCTATTGAGAGAGCAGAGACGATCAACTCGCTCGAAGCATTGAGAAATCAGCTTCCTCCTTCAGTCGCACAGGCTAACGATATCGTCGCAAGGGCACAGGATATCATCAACACGGCTCGTGAGAAGAATAAGAAGATACTTGATGACGCCAACAGGATGTATGCGATGAAGGTAAATGACCACGAGATCACACGTGGCGCAAGGGAAGAGGCTGCGAATATCATTGCCAATGCTGAAGCACAGGCAGAGGAACTCCGCCGCAATGCTCATCTCTATGTGAAGAGCCTTCTCGAGAATGTCAACAACACCATGAGTGACTGCGTTGCACGTGTTCAGATGAATCTCAAGGAGATCGATACGACAATAGATCATGATTGAGTCGTGAATGATATTTTGTATTGCCGGCCGCCCGCAGTGATGTAGGCGGCTTTTTGTTTTGTGGGGCAGGGGAGCAGAGTTTGGTACTGCAACCGTCTCATACAAAGGATCGTCCTTAGTTTAGTGACATTGGGTTTTCGTCGTTTTTGCAATTGTTATAATCACCGATATTTGATATATTTATCCTTGTATGTTCCCAAGAATAACAAGGAGGATTAATTATGATGAGGGTAAAGAAGATCTCTGCGATGATCATTACTGTCATTATAATGGTAAGCATGGTCCCGGCAATGGTATTTGCTGCGAAGAAGGACGGCGGAAGCAGTCAGGTTCTTACTGGTACTTCTATGAGAATGGTAAGATGGTAACCGGATGGAAGCAGATCGATAAGAAGTGGTATTACTTCACTACCGCCGGAAATATGATCGCGAATGAGTCTGTTAAGTCAGGAGGTAAGGTTTATCTCCTCGGAGACAGCGGTGCGATGGTTACAAAGAAGGGCTGGGCTAAGATAAAGGGTTCTTCTACTCCTGACAGATACGCATGGTTCTATCTTAAGTCCGGCGGAGTCTGCACTACAGGCTGGAAGAAGATCGGCAGTAAATGGTATTATTTCGATTTCTACGGACCGATGCTCTGCAACACCACCAGAGAGATCGACGGCAAGAATTACAAGTTTAACAAGAGCGGTGTTTGCACAAATCCGTAAAGTTATTTAATAATGAAGAGCGTCAGTCAACCGGACGGTCGGTTCTTATATGAGGTGAATATCATGTTAGTTAGATTATTGAAGAAATCGGCATGTATATTATTGGCTATGTCCATGTGTACGTTTGTCCTGACTTCCTGCAAGACAAATGAGACCACTGCGGATAACGGGACCAAAGAGAGCGGAGAGACTGAAGCTGCTGAGGAGTCAACAGGATCTTCTAAGGTCGGGAAGAAGTTAGCTTATAAAGTCACGTATTATGGGGATTCATTAACCGGAGTATATCAGTACGATTCAGACGCGAATCTCGAGATGAGCTGGTATAAGAGCGATGATCGATACTTTTTCTGTATTTATGACAGGCAGCCGTCAACTACGGTGAGTGTGTCATTTGTAACGGATGTGGTAATTACAGGGTTGGATGATTGTCCCTTGGATTCCTATGTAAAGGATGTTGACTGGAAGAATAATTACAAGTCGCTGAAGGAGTATTCATATACTGAGGAGCATTATGAAGGTGACAATCTGATCACCGGAAAGACAGTAACAGATTTATTCGAGGAGACCACTGAGAATGAATATGATGGCAATGGGACATTGATCCATTCACAGAAAAAGACTGTGAACTCTTTTGGTGTTACCGACAGTTATAAATATGATTATGACAAGAATGGTAATCCGGTTAAGATTATAGAGGAAATCGGAAATAAGGATGGTGTCCATACAACTAAGACCCTGACTTATGAATACGATGAACACAATAATAAGACTTCGCTCGTAACTGATACTGTTACTGCTAATGGTAAGCAATCATACACACATACATATAAAAATGAGTACGACAGTAATGGCAACCTGATCAGATATGATAATCTCGGCAAAGACGGAAGTATGATCGAACGATATGAGTACGAATACAATGATTCCGGTAATGTTGTTAAGGTTCTCAGTTACATTAGTAGTGGAAAAGATGTGGTAAAGGTTGGAGAGGAAACATATGAATATGATTCATTCGGGAATAAGACCCGGTATATCAATGATTTCAAATACTTGGATACCTACAAAAAGACTGTTGCTTCATTTGAATACGATGAGGACGGTAATATTATAGAGTCCTCGAGTGTGTATTATTATGGTAAAGACGAATATGAGGGCAGAAGAGAGGTACCCGCTTCTGTTTCCAAATATTATTACACGGGTGATCAGTAGGAGGTTTGGATTATGACAGCTGCAAAAAAGATTACTACGCTTGCTCTGACGGTCATTATGCTCATGTGCCTGGTTCCTGCAACGGTATTCGCGGCAGGCAAGAGCGGATGGGTCAAATCAGGGGATTACTGGTATTACTACCAAGATGATAAAATGCTCAAGTCAAGCTGGCTTAAGTATCAGAGTCAATGGTATTATTTCGGAACTGACGGGAAGATGTACAGCAACAGGTCTTTGTACGATGTTGACAAGAAGGTCTATGTCTTCAAAAGCTCAGGCGCAATGGTTACAAAGCAGGGATGGGTTAAGGTTAAGTGTATCAACCCTTATGAGACCCTTGACAGGTGGTTCTACGTTAAAAAGGGCGGTGTTTGCACTACAGGCTGGAAGAAGATAGACGGCAAGTGGTATTATTTCTATAAGAATAGTGACGAAGGTGCAGATTATTATGGTATCGGAAGCATGGTTGATGTGCCTTCTGCAATTGTCGGCAATACGGCATATGCATTTAACAACAACGGAACCCTCGTAACGAAGACGGGATGGGTCTCTCTCAAATGGAAAATATATACATATTGGTTTTATGTGAAGAAAGGCGGCGTCTGCACGACGGGCTGGCTGAAGATCGGCGGCAAATGGTATTATTTCGATTATTACGGACCTATGCTCTGCAACACCACCAGAGTGATCGACGGCAAGAATTACAAGTTTAACAAGGACGGTGTGTGCCTGAATCCTTAACAAAAAGTTGCAATTTACAGCAAAGAATTCACAAAGAGTTGTCATTTGGCGGCTCTTTGTTCATTTTGAGGTAACATGTATCAGCTATACTCACATTATGATCATTCATCAAGAATAAGGAGGTTTACCTATGACTAAGACAAAGAGAATTCTGTCACTTATCCTGACGGTCGTGATGATGATGTGCATTATCCCGATGGCTTCATTCGCCGAGGAGCTCCCTTCAAACGGCTGGTACAACTGGGGTGATGATACTTTCCCGGTGTGGTCGTATTTCCAGGACGGGGAGATGGTGAAGGATAAGTGGATCAAGACAGGCAAAAAGTGGTACTACTTAGACGACAGCGGACTTATGGCTGCTAACCGTGGTGTTATTGACGGCTCAAAAGCTTATTTTGTCGGCAAGGATGGCGCCATGGTCACCAAGACAGGTTGGATCAGCGTCAAGACTACCTTTAAGGACGAGTTGGGACCGGAGACTGTTACCTTCTGGTACTATTTGAAGTCCGGCGGTGTCTGCACGACAGGCTGGAAGAAGATCGGCGGCAAATGGTATTATTTCTACCCGGCGGTTGAGGAGAATGAGTATACAGCTGGCATGATGGTTAATTACTCCAGAGAGATCATAAATGACAAGGTGTACGTATTTAACAGCGACGGATCACTCGTAACAAAGAAAGGCTGGATCAAGCTGTCATACGAAGGTCAGTCTGAGTGGTACTATGTGAAGAAGGACGGAGTTGCTGCGACAGACTGGAAGAAACTTGCCGGCAAGTGGTTTTACTTCCTTGACTTCGGACCTATGGTGTATGACTGCACTATGGAGATCGACGGCCTGAATTATGATTTCGATGAGAACGGCGTATGCACGACTCCGGAAGGATATGAAGACCTGGTAGAGTAGAAGTTGACTATAATGCATTAATGCGGACAGAGGGGCTCAGAGAATCTGAGCCTCTCTCTTTTTTTGCAAATAATCTTGATATAGATTATACCATAACAGTTAGTGACTACAGTGTAACATCAGGTCCGATGTCTTATGTGTATGCCGTGCTTGACAAGTTTGGCTCAGATCCTGACAAGGTTGAGCTTTGCGACGTCGTAAGATCACTTTATACATACAGCACCGAAGCTGATGATTATATGGGAGAATGACTATGAGAGAAGAATACGTTGCATCTGAGATCGAGATAATCAGATTTGAGGATGAGGATGTTATCGTAACAAGCAACTGTGATACTCAGACGGAACCAGTTTGCATAATCGAATAATTTTTTGATTTGTATCAGATCTAATGAGGATGTCCCGTTTACTTGGGGCATCCTTTTTGCTGTTAGCCGAATCCGCAGCAGACCTTGAAGCTGCGGTCCTGTTATGCAATTTAACAAATTTACTTGAAAAGTGTTGTCAAACGTCTTGCCGGTCAATCTGCTATACTCAAAGTGCAGAATATGCACCTATATTAATCATTAGGAGGTTATCGTATGACACACACCAAGAGACTATCAGCCCTGATACTCACTGTTATCATGATGCTGAGCATCATACCTGCATCTGTTTTTGCGGTAGTTAGTGACGGGTGGCATAAGACAGATGCCGGCAAATGGAATTATTATGTGGACGGCGAGATGATCAAGGATCAGTGGTATAAGATCGGCAGCAAGTGGTATTACTTCTACACCAACGGTGAGATGGCGGCGTCATCAATCATTCCCGATGAGGAATTTAAACGCTTTTATATAGTTGACGCAAGCGGAGCCATGGTAACGACACCGGGATGGTATAGTGTGAAAGTAACAATAGACCTTCCTGTTACCAAGTTTTGGTTTTACATTAAGAAAAACGGAACAACTACCATAGGCTGGAAGCAGATTGGCGGCAAGTGGTATTATTTCGTTGATATGGGCGGTATAATGGTCAACTCTGATTTGGTGCCTGACGGAATGGATATTAAGGATAAGTTATATTTCTTCAACAAAGACGGTACCATAAAGACAAACAGCTGGATCAAGAGCAGCGGAGGTGATTGGTATTATACTGATAAGAACGGTGCTGCCGTTACAGGTTGGAAGCAGATCGGCAAGACGTGGTATTATTTCGGCAAGTCCGGAGCAATGTATTCTGATTATTGGCTTGAGTACCCTGATGATTCTGAAGAATATTATTACTTTAATAAAAGCGGTGCTATGGTTACCAATAAATGGGTGGAAGATTATGGAGACTGGTACTATCAGGGCAAAGACGGCAGGAGCGTAAAGGGCTGGAAGCAAATCGGCGGCAAGTGGTATTATCTTGATCCTGATGATTACGGCTGCTGCATTACCGACTCGACGGTGCTGATAGACGGTAAATGGTATTCATTTGATGAGAACGGAGTCTGTGTGAATCCCAACGGTTCCGATGTTGGCGTCAAAATTACCTGACAGTACAAGGCTTGAAGAGGGGTGTCTCACATCGGGTGAGGCACTCTTTTTATTGGAACGGATTCATGCCTCCCGGTATATATAGATCGACTGCACGCGAGGCTTCGACACGGGATGCGGAATTCGTTTTCTTGAGGATGTTCGATACGTGAAATCTGACGGTATTGCGGGATATGCCTATCCTGGCTGATATCTCGTCGTCGGTCATGTTGTCGTGCATCAGCTCCAGTATCTCCGCTTCGCGCGCCGTCAAGTTATATTTATGCGAGAAAAGGGCGAGCCTTTGCTTGACGTCGATGACAGCGGCGGGAACCTGTGTCTGCGCATCAGGTACAGTCTGATGACTGAGCGTCTGCCTGATGATCACGAGAATGATCAGAGGCACAAAAAAGAGCGCCGTAGTTACTATCTGCACGAGGTTTGTGAACTTAAAGCTCATTAGTATCAATGTAATCAGTGATTCGGTGACGCGTGACAGGCACAGCCCGAGAGGCGCAATAAAGTACCGGCCGGTGCGTTTGCCGATGTCGGCGAACATAATAACATAGTAAATGGTAAGACATCCCCTGAAAAAGTATCCAAGACCCATTGTGACGGTACCGGTGACGCCTTCTCCGATCAGAGCCGTGGCAATGAGAGGGTATATCAGGCTTACGGTCGTCAATATCTCGCCGATGCGGCGGTCCTTGTCCATGACTATTCCGGTTATAATCAGGCCTGCGGAGTAGAAGGTGCGGATCAGGTTCCAGTTGACGTCTTCAGCCTGCGGAAGCGAGAAATACAGGCCGCTGCCTATGACGCTGATGACGGTCATGATGATTACGATGACAGAGAGCTGGATGAGGGGTCCGGTGACCGCCTTTCTGTTCCCGGCAGGTTCAGACCGGGATATGGGACTGCCCGTGAGAGTGATGACTGCAGCGGCGGCTGCAAGCAATGCATAGATGACTGTTATGATCCCGGACTTGAGAAAATCACCGTCACCGATTAGTGACATAACATATGTCCCGATGCTGCCTGCAGCGTAAGCGGTTCCGTACATGACAGAAGCCAGACCCGCGTGCATGAAGCAGGCGAACTGGGTCAGATAATAACCGAACACCACGCCCGTGTGCACATTGAAAACATATCCTGACCATATGATCACAACGGCTGAATCCGACAGCTGGGACAATGCCATGAATACTGTTCCGAAGGCGAGTACCACTGCAAAGAAGATTCTGCTTCCCGCGATCTCCGCTTTGAACTTAAAAAGGCTCATGAACAGAACGATGCCCGCAGCCTGGAACATGTAATTGCCAAATGACGTAATAAGATCCACCCGGTCCCCGTCACAGTAATCCATGAGCCTGTAGAACTGGGACATATATGCAGAGCCCAAATACAGAAAGCAGATAGCGATCGTCAGAAAATTGCGTTTGGTCACGTCAGCCGTCCTTTGACAGATAATACCGTAATTATAACCTAAAAGGCATTAAAGAAACATGTATTCAATAATCCCTCTTGACAATCACTGGGACGGGGTTTGACAAGGTGATATCGGCTGTTGACACAGACTTCCTTTTCGGAAAGCTGATCGACCGCTCGTATATGCCTAAGCCCCAAGCCCAAAACCGCCCCGTCTGATCTCTCAAGCGGGGCGGTTCTGTGTGTATATGAGTACGAAGGATCTGTGCTTAATTAATTCGTGATGTCCTCATATCTGACATTCTTCAGATATACAGTTGATGTATATCCGCGTTTGCCGAGATTGAATTCAAGCCTTGCAAAGTTATCATCCTTGGTGTCAGACGTGAAATCAAAGGTGTATGTCTGCCAGTCAGTGGTGACATCCTTGGGAGTATCGGGATAGTATCTGTTCCAGCCGTTATTGGGGGCTGTAACCGCTACTACGATATCGCGTGCTTCGTCTGCCTTGGCGTCGAATGTGACGCGGTATGTGTGACCCTTGAGCACGGGCATGTCTGCCTGCAGGAACTGTACGGAATACTCTTCCGTACCGCAGTTGGTGGAGGAGATGATCGCCATGTTATCCTCGATCTTTGCCTCACCCTGACCGTCGAAGAAGAGGAGGAACTGCCAGTCTTTGTCATCTGTCAGGTCCTCCGCAGTTGCGAAATCGCCGTTGTAGACATAGTTGCCGTCTGCGAGAGGCTCTTTGAAGACCATCGGCGGCTTCTCGACGTTCATGTCGTATGAAGGCTTCTGGTATACGCGTACGTAGTCGATGAGGAACTCTGCCTTGTCGAAGTTGGTGGTGTCATCAGGATTGCCGGGCCAGTCACCGCCGACTGCGAGGTTCATCTGTACGAAGAAAGGCTGATTGAACGGTGCAGGGTAGGGTTTGTCGTCCTGGCCCTCCTCAGCCGTGAACCAGTCGTTTACGGTGAGGACAAGTTCATCGTCTGTGTAGAAACGCATTTCGCCGGGCTCCCACTCGACGGAGTAGATATGGAAGTCTGCCGAAAATGAGGAGTTGTCGAGCTTAAGGGTGCCCTGCTGCTCGGCGTGAGGCTCGCCGTAGTGGATCGTGGAGTAGGAGACGGATGTGTCGTTGCCGAGGCTCTCCATGATGTCAATCTCGCCGCACTTGGGCCACTGGCCGTAGAAGCTCTCGTCCTTGGGCATCATCCATGCAGCGGGCCACAGTCCCTGTCCTTCGGGAACTTTGGCTCGGATAACGACCTTGCCGTACTGGAAATCTGCTTTATTCTGTGAATTGACCTTGCCCGATGTGTAGTAGGGTTTGCCGTTCTGTTCTGTCTTGATGGCTTTGAGTACAAGGTTGCCGTCCTGCACAAAGACGTTCTCTTCGGAATCCCTGTATTCCTGAAGCTCGTTGTTGGTCCATCCGGGTTCGCGGACTTCGCGTGTCCAGATGTCTGTATTCAAAGTGTTGCCGTCGAACTCGTCGCTCCACAGGAGATTGTAACCCTCAAGCTCGGGTGTGGGGGTCGCAGGCATAGTCGTTGCGGATGTCGCTTCCTGAGAAGAGGATGGTGTTGAAGTCTCACCGGTTCCGGCGCATGACGTCAGCATCGTGAGTGCTGTCACACCGCTTACCACGGAACATAGGATCTTGCTCTTATTCATAACTGTCCCTGCCTTTATGATTGATTCTGATTACGATTAACATACCATACTACAGGGAACGTGTATGTGCTTTTTATGACTTAAATTATCTTTTGATGATATAATTAATGCATGAGTACACGGGGCGGCAAAATCTCATACCAGGAGTTCTTGAACAGGGATTACAGGATGATCCACGCTTCTTTGTTGCCTGAGCAAGATTTCTACAATTCCATAATGCTGGGAGACATCAGCAAGGTGAGGAAACTTTGCCGTGACAGGTTCCATGAGAAGGAAGGACTCGGCAAGCTGGCAGAGGACAATTTGCAGAATATCAAGTATCATTTCGTGATCACCACGGCGCTTATCGCCAGGATATGCATCGAGGGCGGTATGCAGCTGTCCGAGTCATTCAGTATGAGTGATTATTATATTCTCCAGGCGGATCAGGCAGGGTCTGTGGAAGAGATATCCGAGCTGCACGGGGAGATGGCCCTTGCTTACACGAAGCGCATGAGGGAGATTGCAAGGGGAGACACTTTCTCACGGCACATTACGATGTGTGTTGATTATATAATGGAACATCTGGATGAGCGCATCAGGGTCAATGATCTTTGCGGAGTATGCGGTCTGTCCGGAGGATATCTGTCACGCCTGTTCAAGGCAGAGACCGGTGTCAGCATCAGCCGCTTTATTCTGATCAAGAAGATAGAGACGGCGCGCAATATGCTTAAGCATTCTAACTATCCGATCATGTGGATCTCCAATGCGCTTGCTTTCCCGAGCCAGAGTTATTTCACCAGAGTCTTCACCAAGGAGTGCGGAGTGACTCCCGGCAGGTTCAGGGAGTAGTATTTATCTCGCTTCGCCGATAACAAGATCAATGCTTATGTCGCGGTGTCCTTTGTGAGTCTCACTGTAGTCCACCAGGAGCGCAGATGCTCCTTCCACAGCTCTGCGGTATACACCGGCCCTTGCCTTGTAACGTGATATATTGCCGTTGGGGCATAGGATGCTTACATACCTGCCTGTGCTGTACCTTGTCCTCGTGACTTCACTTGACACCACGCGGCATCTGCTGACGGCATATTCCTGCGCCTTGATCTTCTTATATCTGTTCCTGTCAGTGACTGCCACACCCAGTCCCACGACAGCTGTGATGAGCCCGAAGATCACCGGTGTGATGCCGTAGTAATTGCCATCCGTGATAATCATTGCGATCCCGAGCGTGACGCACGCGCATGCAAACAGAAAGAAGAATAAGGATGCAATGATATTGGATACTCTGATCCTTCTGATGAAGCGAAGGACTGTCTCATGTTCATCTGCGGTAGGTGTTGACCAGTTCACGATGACCTCCCATTGTAATAGATGTGATAATTATAGCATAACGTATGGAAGAGACCGAAGTCCTGTAACTCCGGCTTCGTTTGTCTCCCCGGTGTCCGGGCCGGCATCTGCCGCCGTCGTCAGCACGGCATGGTTCTTACTGCTCCTCTTCCTGCTGTTCTTCCTGAGCGGTAATCTCTTCAGTTAAGGATTCCTCCCCTCAGCGAAAACACACATTGGAGGTGCGCTTTGTTGTGTGATGCTCTGACCGGTCGGGGTAAATGTATCTACATTTTGCAAAAAAGAACATTCCGGTGCAGGAATGTAGATACATTCAGGGTAAATGTGTCTACATGGTCGCAGCAAACATGTTCCGGTAAAGTCGGTTTCGTTCACAAAGTTACTGCGCACGCAGACAAAGTGTTCCACTAAATTGAATTAGATGGGGCTGTCTCAAAAGTCAATGAGACAGCCCCTATCTATTTGCAAAAGAAAATGGGTCCCGAAGGGCCCATTTATTGTTAGAATAATTTTGTGAAACCTATTCTAAACTTACAGTCTGACTATAGCAAAAACGGGGGCTATATTCAACTGTCA